>Ga0335081_10000957_pt1 | contig 46281 bp, 41 predicted proteins | sample Lox_Sample_35_FD_206713 | JGI IMG/M metagenome (GOLD analysis project Ga0335081, IMG submission 206713) | Soil microbial communities from Loxahatchee National Wildlife Refuge, Florida, United States - Lox_Sample_3.5 | ecosystem: Environmental > Terrestrial > Soil > Wetlands | place: USA... | reverse complement strand
TCGTTGACAGCGTGTGAAAGAACATGCTAAGAATGTTTTATGAAGGCAGTGCTCCAGCGGGTATCGTCTGCAAAAGTGGAGATCGACGGCAGAGTCACCGGTGAGATCGGAAAGGGCCTCCTCGTATTGCTGTGCGCGGTGAAGGGCGACACGGACCAGGACCTCGAAGCTCTCGTGAAGAAGGTTCCGGAGCTCAGGATCTTCGGAGACGACCAGGGCAAGATGAACCTGTCCGTCAGGGACATCAGGGGCGAGGTGCTCGTCGTCTCCCAGTTCACGCTTGCCGCGTCGACGCGCAGGGGAAACCGGCCGTCCTTCGAGCAGGCCCTGGAGCCCGGACCGGCGAAGCGGCTGTACGACCTGTTCGTACAGCGGCTCAGGGGCGCGGGACTGCCCGTTAGGACGGGCGAGTTCGCTTCCATGATGAACGTGTCGCTCACGAACGAGGGGCCGGTGACGGTGATGATCGATTCGCGGGACGGACTCCAGCAACGAAGTGTCGCGAATGAAAACGAATGCACAGAGACCAGTTAAAAACTTCCGGACGCGGATGCCCGTTGACACGATTCGGGCGAAGACCCGTATTATCAGATTTCATCCGTGTCCAACGGGCAGTGAGGAAAATTGTCCCGATTCTTTTTGCCGCGATCGTGTCCCTTTCCGGCTGCACCTCCCTCTTCTTCAAACCAAGCAGTCAGCTCGTATCTGATCCCGAAACCGTACGGTACGCACCGGAAGAAGTTGCGTTCACGAGCGCCGACGGCATACCCCTGTACGGCTGGTATTTTCGGGCCCGTGGCAGCGAGATGGGGACGATCCTCGTCTGCCATGGGAACGTGGAGAACATGAGCACCCATGTCAAGCTTGACCTGTGGCTCATCAACGCGGGATATAACCTCTTCATATTCGATTACCGTGGTTACGGCATGTCCGGGGGCGCGCCGACAGTTCGGGGCATCAACGCCGACGCGGAAGCTGCTCTCGAAACGCTTGTGACGAGACTGCAGGGGGCCAGGGAGGGCAAGATCATCGTCTTCGGGAAGAGCCTGGGAGGCGCCGTGGCCGTCTTCACCGTAGCTAATTCTCCGTACAAGGACCGCGTGAAGGCGGTCGTCCTCGACAGTGCCTTCTCGAGCTACCGCAGGATCGCCCGCGAGAAGATCGCGGCATCGGTCATCGGCTGGCCCTTCCAGTATCCCCTGTCATTTCTCGTGAGCGACGACTGCAGCCCCGTCGATTTCATTGGCAGGATTTCGCCGATACCGGTACTGATCATGCAGGGGCAGCGGGACGAGATCGTTCCCGCGCATCACGGCCGGGACCTTTATGAAGCCGCGCTGCAGCCGAAGGAGCTCTGGGAGCTGAACATCGCAGGCCACGTCAAATCCTGGACCGATGAGGCGACGCGCAACAGACTTCTTGCTTATCTCTCATCGCTCTCGAAGAAATAATGGCGTCAGGGACAGGTCTCCTCCCCCCAAAAAAGGCTCGGCTCGCCGGCGTTCGGAATGAGCGGGAGAAGGACTTTTCCCTGCAAATGACGAAAACCTCCGTTCTTGCTATACTGAGGAAGGGGGAGCGTGACCGATGGTTCGGTACGACTGCAGTTTCTGCAGTGCATTGTCGTGTGCTCTCCAGGGGGTGTTCCATGAACCTCGCACTTTCCATGATGCTGGCGGTGATGTCAGCGGCGGACGCTGCCGCCCAGGAGCAATTCGAAAAGGATGCGATCCGGACATCCGCCGGAGACCTGGAGATTGTCTTCATCGGCCATAGCTCGCTCATGATGAGGTTCAGCGGAAAGACTCTGTATGTCGACCCTTACAGCAGGCTCGCCGACTACGCGAAACTGCCGAAGGCAGACCTGATCCTGATCACCCATGAGCACCAGGACCATCTTGATCTCTCAGCCCTGGAAGCGATCAGGACCAGTGACATGGCCGTCATTCTGACCGGCACTGCCGCGGAAAAACTGCCGGGCGGCACTGTCATGAAGAACGGCGAAGTTCGCGCGGTCCTCGGGATCACGATCGAGGCCGTACCCGCCTACAACCTTGTGCACAAGCGCGCCAACGGGGAGCCCTTTCACCCGAAGGGCCAGGGAAACGGTTATGTGCTGTCCCTTGGGGATAAACGGGTCTATATAGCGGGCGATACGGAGAACACACCCGAGATGAAGGCATTGAAAAGCATCGACATCGCTTTCCTGCCTATGAACCTGCCCTATACGATGACGCCGGAAATGGTGGCGGACGCCGCAAAAGCGTTCAAGCCGCACGTGCTCTATCCCTATCATTACGGCGATACGGATACTTCCCGGATCGTCTCGCTGCTCAGTGACGACAGGGGCGTTGAGGTCAGGATCAGGAAGTTGAAGTGATCCGCGGTATGATCGCGCGGGCTGCAGTTGGTCGTCTGAAAGGGCCGAGCGCCAAGATCGCTGTGCGTCCCGGCATCGGATGTCCCATGAAGACCGCCTTCCTCTACAGCGGTGAGTTCGCCGCGTTCGACTACGGCGCCGGCCACCCCTTAAAGCCCTTTCGGCTCAAACTGACCTATGAACTGATCAGGGCCTGTGGGCTGCTTAGTCCGAATGATCCCCGGCTGGTCCGGCCCGTTCCCTCTCGAAGCGAAGAGCTTCTCTTCTATCACACCAGAGGCTACCTCGATATGCTCAAAGCGGCGAACGGAGGGAACTGGATCGAGGGCGCCGGGGAGTATGGTCTCGGCCCCGGGGACAATCCGATTTTCAAGGGCATGTACGACTGGTCCAGGCTGGTGGCCGGGGCTTCCCTGCTTGCCGCGGACCTCGCGGACAGCGGCGAGGCCGTGATTGCGTTCAATATGGCCGGCGGGCTCCATCATGCGCTCGCCTCCCGGGCCTCGGGGTTCTGCTATGTTAACGACGCGGTCATTGCCATCAAGCGCCTGACAGGCCGGGGCAGGCGAGTTGCCTACATCGATATCGACGCTCACCACGGGGACGGCGTGCAGGAGGCTTTCTACGACACGGACCGGGTCCTGACGATCTCGATCCATGAATCCGGCAGGACACTCTTTCCCGGAACCGGGTTCGAACGGGAGACCGGCACGGGCTCCGGCAGGGGATGCAGCGTGAACCTGCCGTTGCCGCGCGGCTCGGACGATGAGATCTTTCTTCATGCTGTCACGAGCGTCGTTCCTCCACTCATCGAAGACTTCAAGCCCGATATCATCGTGAGCCAACTCGGCGTAGACACCTTCCGGACCGATCCACTGGCTCACCTGAACGTCACGACGAACGGCTTCTGTCATGCGGTCAAGCTGATCAAGAGTATGGCCTCGAAGTGGGTGGCCCTGGGCGGGGGAGGCTACGACGTGACGAATGTGGCGCGGGCCTGGGCGCTTGCCTGGGCAATCATGAATGATGACGAGGCTCCGGACGAGATCCCGGGAGCTTTCCTGGACCTTTATGCGGATGCCGGCTTTCCGGGAACGCGCCTGCGTGATGGGCCGTTCATCCTGGAGGGGAGGGAAAAAGAGTCGATGATGAACGAAGTGGACCGGGTGATCCGGTTTGTCAGGGAACAGGTTCTGCGAAAAATCTGATTTTTTTTCATGAACCCGTGTTCGGCTCCCGCAAGGCTTGCTCGGCTTCCTCCGTAATCTCCGCGCAATTCAACTCCGTCATTCATTGCGCCTTGCTGACGCCTGTTCCCACCGGTGTCGGGGAACGGCACTGCCCGCCTGGTCAAGGCGGATGTGAGAAGACAATAGTGCGGTGGTGATTGTCAATAAATCGCTGTAATTTCTCTCGGCAGGACGAAGGGTATGAAAGGTGGAAATAGGCAGGGATCCCGGACTGTATGAAAACGAAAAAGGCCGGAAGGTATATCCTTCCAGCCTTGACTTGAAATGAGGGGGCGTTGCAGGCTACCCGTATGAAGAACACCGTTGAACCCTCAGGAATGTTCGGTCGCGACCATTACCATTCAGGAACGGAAAATTCTGCGAACGTCTGACTCGCTGGCCTTTAGACCTTCTCCCTGTGGGCTTTCGGACCTTTGCTTTCCGGTCTTTTATAGCCCGGAGCTGCGAGTGCTGCAGCGTGCGGCTGCATGTCCTCTGCTCCGAACCATAAAACCCGGCGTCAAAGGCCCTCAACAGATATTACATACGCTCTCACCTGACGGTGAGGTCCTGCAACGCCTTTTCTTGCATCTCGGTACATTACTGCGTGATTGCCCGGAAGTATCATAAATGCAAATCCGGGTGTGCGGAAAATAAGATGGCGTTGCTTTTCGAATCAGCAGAGTTATTATTCCCGTTGCTCCTTTGGTATGAATGGGAAATTTCCCCTTGCTTCTAAAGCTCCGCAGTACGGACCTTTCAAAGCCAGTGTTCGATGCATCCCATTCATCCCATTCGGTCAGGGCATTCAGCTCTTCAGTTCTTACGGCTGCCTGTGCAGAGGACCGGAGCTTATCCGCTCAACTTGCGGGCAGCAGGCCGGTTTCGACATTCCGTAATTCCCTGTGCGTGAGTCCCTGCCGACGGGATAACCTGCATACACCTTCTGGTGTTGATTCGGCAACGCCATAGGTATCGACAATTTCAAAGACCTTGATTCCACTTTCTGATTGAAGTATAGCACATCCTGCGATATGTCAAGTTCTTTCTATCGAAATTTGTCTTGACCGGGCGACCAATTGTATTTAGAATTTCGCCACTTCTTATGATACAGATCTTTCCTCAAAAAAAAATCTTCCTTGAATCGGCGCAACGGGGATCAATCCATCCTTTATACGCCGAGATCGGGCATAAGGATATTACGCCTCTCGATGCCCTTTCGATCTTGAGGTCCGCAGGCAACCCCGTTCTCCTGGAGAGCGCCCGCATGGACGAAAAGATCGGACGCTATTCTTTCGTAACGGCAGAGCCCTACCTGATCTTCCGGTCCCGCGGCGAGAGCGTGGAGCTGAGCCTCCCCGATACACCGAAGGGCAAGTACGGAAGGCGCGCCTCGCTGATCCGAAGACCGCTCTCCAAGCTCCGAGAACTGATCGCCAACTACCGGACGGAGCGGATCCCCGGGCTGCCGCCTTTCACCGGAGGAGCCGTGGGGTTCTTCTCCTATGATTTTGTCCGCCAGTTCGAGCAGGTGCCGCGGGCTGCCGTGGACGACCTGGGCATCCCCGAGGCATGCTTTCTCTTCGTCGATGCGGTGATCGCCTTTGACCATGTCCTGCGGAAGTCCTGGGTGATCGTGAACCCCGGAGCCCGCGGGCAGGAGATGGGGTTCCGACGGCCCGAACCGGGAGAGTGGGGGCGCCTCTACGATGAGGCGGCTGATCGGCTCCTTGTCCTGGAATCCCGGCTTGGGAAAAGGCCACACGCTGGCGATGCCGGATCACGAACCGGGAACGACCGGATCCTTGAGCTCACGCCGAACATGACGAAGGCCGAATTCGAATCCATGGTCAGGCGTTGCAAGGAGTACATCGCTGCAGGCGACATTTATCAGGCCAATTTGTCGCAGCGCCTTTCCGCTCCCGCCGGCGACATCGATCCACTCCGCTTGTACGCGGCGCTGCGCAGCGTCAATCCGTCCCCCTTTGCGGCCTATTGCGATTTCGGCGATCTCCAGCTTGTCAGTTCATCGCCGGAACGGCTCATTCGCCTGCACAATGGGACCGCGGATACACGTCCCATCGCGGGGACCCGGAGGCGCGGGTCGAACAGCGTCGAGAACCGGGATCTGACCGAGGAGCTGCTGTCGAACGAGAAGGAGCGGGCCGAGCACATCATGCTCCTCGACCTGGAGCGGAACGACCTTGGCAGGGTATGCACCTATGGAACGGTTCGGGTGGACGAACTCATGATCGTCGAAGATTATTCCCACGTGATCCATATCGTCTCGAACGTCCGGGGAGAGCTTGCCCCGGATCGGGACGCTTTTGATCTGGTCAGGGCAGTGTTCCCGGGCGGGACGATCACCGGTGTGCCCAAGGTGCGGTGCATGGAGATCATCGACGAGCTCGAGCCGGTCGCGCGCGGGCCCTACACCGGATCGATCGGGTACATCGCGAATACCGGAGACATGGACCTGAACATCATCATCAGGACCTTTGTGATCAGGAACGGCATGGTCCATGTGCAGGTCGGCGCCGGGATCGTCGCCGATTCCGACCCCGAACGGGAATATTTCGAGACGCTCCAGAAGGCCGAGGCGCTCCGGAAAGCGCTTGCAATGCTCTGACGCGGCCGGTTTTCGCAGTTGCAACTTTCTCCTACTTGCGCTATAGTATGGAATCGTTTGAGGAAAGGACCGCGTATGTTCCTTGTCGAGCTCGTGATGCAGGGTGTGCGGGGGATCCGCGAACTCGCCCGTCTCCGGTTCCAGAGCGGCTTCAATTTCGTAGCCGCTCGCAATGAATCGGGCAAGACCTCGTCCGCCGATGCCGTGCTCCGCCTGCTCTTTCCGGGCAATCACCCGGATCTCATCGACGGCCTTGTGTCCCGGTACACGCCCGACGCGTCACGGGCCGCGCTGGTGGTCTACGCCGACGACGGCGCATATTACCGCGTGATAGAGGATTTTTCCAAGCGCGCGGTGAACCTTTCCAAATACAACACGGCCACCAAGGACTTCGCACTGGTCTACAAGGACTGGGACAGCACGACCCGGTTCATGGCTGGACTGACCGGCGGCATCTCTGAGGATGAATACAGCCGTCTGTTCGTGCTGCGGCGCGACCAATACGCGGGGAGCATGCAGGCTTCCGCCCTCCCTGCCGCCATGCGCCGCTCGTCCTCCCATCCGGCTGCAGCGCGGGATTCGGGGGCCGCTGCGAAGGAAGCGCGGCTCGCCGAACTGCGGGAAACACTCCGCAGGTCGGAAGAAGCGTCAGACGCCGACTACCGGTTTCAGTCTGCAAAGCTGAAGATCGAGGAAACCAAGAAGAGGCTTGACAAGCTGGACGAGATCGACCGGCGCGCCGCCGACATCGATGCGAATCTTGATGCACTCAAGGGGTGTGAGGGACTGCCCGGGGACTTCATGGAACTCCTTGACGCACACGAACAGCGTCAGGGGCAGAAGATGGCCAAGTCCGACGAATTGAGCCAGGACATCGAGGATCTGAAGCTGCAGCTCGCATCAATGCCGCAGATGAGCCTGGTGAAGGACAAGCTTTTCCTCCTGGGCGCCGTGCTTGCCATCCTGTCGGTGGTTGCCGGACTGTTCATCCTTACCGCTGAGCAGAAGCACTATTTCCCGCTCGGCGTGCTTGTTGCGCTGGCGCTAATCGCCGTCGCCTGGTACAAGGGCTCCCGGCAGACCGCCGAGCGGAAAACGCTGGTGAAGGAGGTCGAGGCGTTACAGGCCGAGCTCCGTGATCTTGAAAAGAGCTTTGAGCAGGGGGGAGCGCAGATCGGGGCCTGCATGAAGGCTACGGGATCGTCGACCGCGGCCGAGCTGAAGGAAAAGGCAGACAATTACCGCTATTTTCACACGCTTCGCGAGGAAATCGACGCTGAACGGCGGCAGATGTTCGGCGAAGAGGAGCGAGAGAAACTCGAAGCGGAATACGCGCGGCAGCAGCAGGAGGCGGGCGATCTTGAACAGGCGGCGGTCGCTCTGGCCCAGTACGCCATTGATGCTTACAGCCTGCGCCAGGACATCGAGCGCTTGGAAGCGGAATTGTCCGGAGGCGGGGGAGGTCAGGCGGCCGGCATGGAGCTTCCCGGGGACTTCGGTTTTGCCGCGCCGGCGCAGGCCGTGCAGGGAAACGGTTTCCTCGCGGAGTTGGAGGCCGCGTGCCGGATCGGAGGGCTCGAGATGGAGACCCTGATTCCCGCCGTTGCGGCAGCCGCCCAGCGGAACCTGTCCTCGATAACGGCGGGCAGATATATTCGGATCGACCTGGGACAGGAGGGGGGTCCCGTCATCCACGCCAAGGACGATTCGCTGATCACCGTTTCGGAACTGAGCCATGGAACGAGAGACCTTGTGTACTTCTGTTTCAGAACCGGGCTCGTTGAAGCGCTAGCCGGAAAGCGGCGGCTGCCACTGATCCTTGATGATCCGCTTTCGTGCCTCGACCCGGAGCGCCAACAGGCGGCATGCCAGATCCTGCGCAGCCTCGGCGCAAGGACCCAGGTGATTCTCCTTACCTCGAACCCCGCCCTCAAGGCCGCAGGTGACGCGACCGCGGAACTCAAATAAATGAAGGGCATATTCATCACCTTCGAGGGGATCGAGGGCTCCGGAAAGTCCACCCAGATCGTCCTGCTCGCAAACTATCTTACCGCGCACAAAAGGTCCGTGACGCTCACCCGGGAGCCGGGCGGAACGGCAATCGGCGATCAGGTGAGAAGGATCCTGCTTGATCCGTCCAATACCATGCTTGTGCCGCGGGCGGAGCTGCTGCTCTATGCGGCGGCGCGTGCGCAACATCTGGAGGAACTGATCAGGCCGGAACTGGAGGCTGGGAAGACGGTCCTGTGCGACCGGTTCTCCGATGCGACGCTCGCCTATCAGGGGTACGGCCGGGGACTGGACCCGGAATTGATCCAGGGGCTCGACCGCATCGTGTCGGAAGGCGTAACGCCTGATCTCACGATCCTGCTCGACATCGACCCGGTCGCTGGACTCTCACGGGCTCGGGGGCGTAACAGCAGCCGCGGGCTCGAGTCGGAGGCGCGGTTCGAAAATGAGGCCATCGCGTTTCATGAGCGCGTCCGGCAGGGGTACCTCACCCGGGCAAAACAGGAGCCTGGCCGTTTTCGCCTGATCGACGCATCACAGACGCCTGATGAGATCCAGAACAAGGTGCGGAAGATCGCGGACGATGCGTTGCGCCTTCGAAGCGTGTAGCTTCCACGCCGTGGTGTCTGGAAATTGAAGAGAGCAAAGTGCGAAATATCGTAGTTCAACGTAAAAGTTGCGATTTCCCCTTTGCATGAACCCATTATGATGTTTGCGACGATCATCGGCCATGAGCGGCCGATAAACATCCTCACGCGGGCCCTGGCGAACAATACGCTTGCCCACGCCTATATCTTTTCCGGTCAGGCGGGCATCGGCAAGAAGCTGGCGGCCTTCGCACTGGCGGCGGCTGTGAACTGCCGGAAGGCGGGTCCCCGAACCGGTTGCGGGGAGTGCCCTTCGTGCCGCAAGATCGCGTCCGGCGGACATCCTGACGTTCACCTGGTGGAGTCGGGAGGCGAGGAGATCAAGATCGACCGCATCCGCGAACTGCAGTCGGACCTTGCGCTCAAGCCTTTCGAAGGCGAGAAAAAAATACTGATCATCGACGGCGCCGAGGAGATGAACGCCGCGTCGGCCAACGCCTTCCTCAAGACGCTCGAGGAGCCGCCGGGAGATGCGCTGATCATCCTCGTCACGTCGATGCCGCAGGGCCTGCTCCCGACGATCCGCTCGCGGTGCCAGGAGATCCGTTTCCTGCCTCTTTCCCGGCAGACGCTGGCCCATGCCCTGATCGAACGGCGCGGGCTCTCCGAAGAGGATGCCTGGCTCCTCGCGGCGCTTGCACAGGGCAGCATGGGGCGCGGGCTGGAGATGGACCTGGAGCAGGAGAAGGCAGCCCGGGAGGAAGCGGCCCTGTTGTGGACCGGCCTGGCTCAGACGAGTCCTGTCGAGCTGTTGTCCCGGGCCGAAACGCTTGCCAAGGACCGGGAGGGGCTCGAACGGATGATCGACATGGGGATCGAGCAGCTCCGGGACGCCCTGGTGCTGCGCGAAACGGGCGACGAAAGGCTTCTCGTGAATGTCCGGGGAAAGATACTTTACGAACAAAGGGCGGAACAGTTCCCGCTGCAGCGGATGTTCCTGGACATGGACCTCTTGACGGGAAGCCGCGTCCTGCTCGATCGCCGGGTGAGCGCGCAGCTCGTCGTTGAGAACCTCTTCATGAAGCTGGGCCGGTGATGACCGTCGTCGCGAACAGCGGTAGCGAGTACTCGGGAAAAAAAGGCTGACCTCTGATCAATGACCGAAAAGACTGAAGATAAGACGATACGAATTGCCGGGGTCCGTTTCCGGGAGAACTGGAAAGTGTACGACTTCGACGCGACCGACGTTGCCGTAGCCGTGGGTGACCGGGTCATTGTCGACTCCGAGCGGGGACCGGGGATTGCCTCGGTCGTGCGCATCAGGAGAACGGAGGCCCCCGCTTCCCCTGAGCCGGCCGCCTCAGCGCCGGCCTCCGTGTTCAAGATGGAGATTCCCGAGGGGATCGAGATCGAGATTGATGGGGAAGAGGACGCCGCCATTGCATCTTCCAAGGCGCCGGACGGCAAGGCAACGCGTAAGGTGCTTCGCAAGGCAACGGAAGCCGACATAGCCCGGGAGCAGAAGAACCGCGAGCGGGAGGCCGAGGCCTTCACCATGGCCCAGGACATGATCGCGGAACGGGAGCTCCCGATGAAGCTGATCCGCGTCGAGTATTCCTTCGACGCCTCCCGGGCCACCTTCTATTTCGTCTCGGAAAACCGGGTCGATTTCCGCGAACTGGTGAAAGACCTGGCCTACAAGCTCAAGAGCAGGATCGAGATGCGCCAGATCGGCGTCCGCGATGTGGCGCGCATGATAGGCGGGTTCGGCCCCTGCGGGCGGGAGCTTTGCTGCTCCTCGTTTCTGAAAAACTTCGAGCCCGTCTCCATCAGGATGGCCAAGAAGCAGGAGATGGTGCTGAACCCGGCCAAGATCTCGGGGGTCTGCGGCAGGCTGCTGTGCTGTCTTTCCTACGAATACGAGATGTACGAAGCGATCAAGAAGGACGCGGCGGACCTGCGCCAGTCGGCCCTGAAGGACAAAAAGGAGGAAGAGGACCGCCGCCTTGCCGAGGAGCGAACGGAGGCTGCGGCCCAGCGGACCGCCGAGGAGAAGAAACGGCAGGAAGAGCGCCGGCCTCAGGAGCAGCGGAGAGAAGCGCAGCGGGAAGGGGGCCAGAAGGCCGGGGGCCGGCCCGAGAAGAAGAAGTACCAGGAAAAGGAAAAGAAAGCCCAGGCAGGCCAGGGCGATCAGGCGCGACAGCGGCAACAGCAGCCGAAACAGGAACGGCAGCAGAAACAGCAGCAGAAACAGCAGAGACAGCAACAGCAGCCGCAGCCACAACAGCAGCAGGACCAGAAGACTGAACAGCTCCAACAGGAAGGCGAGAAGTCAGGCAAGAGAAAAAGGCGCAGGTTCTGGCGCAAAAAGAATAAGAAACAGGGGCCGGGAGACAACAGGCCGCCTCAGGGGCCAGTCGGTTCCTGAGAGCGAATGACAATTGCATAGTGAACAGTGAAGGTTGAACAGCGAAGGCCGACGTAAACCATGAACCACGAAGCGAGCCATCTTCGTGGTGATGTGTTTTCAAGATACGATCACATGTCGAAAAAATTCTACATCACGACGCCCATCTACTACGTCAATGACGTGCCGCACATCGGCCACGCCTACACGACGATCGCCGCCGACACCCTCGCGCGGTATCACCGTCTGCTCGGGGAGCCGGTCTTCTTCCTGACGGGGACCGATGAGCACGGCCAGAAGGTGGAGAAAGCGGCTATAGAACGGGGGCTGACGCCGAAGGCCCATACGGACAGCATGACGGTGAACTTCCGGCGCCTCTGGCAGAAGCTGGAGATCACGAACGACGCCTTCATCCGCACAACCGACCCGGAGCACATCGCGGTTGTGCAGGAGCTGCTGCAGAAGCTCTATGACAAGGGCGAGATCGAGCGGAGGACCTACGAGGGCTGGTACTGCACGCCCGACGAGCGGTTCTGGACCGAAAAGGAGATCGTGGAAGGCAGGTGTCCCGATTGCGGCAGGCCCGTGGAGCGGATCTCGGAGGACAACTATTTCTTCCTCATGAGCAGGTATCAGGGACGGTTGATCGCCCATATCGAGTCCAACCCGAACTACATCCGGCCCGAGAGCAGGCGGAACGAGGTGCTCGGGTTTCTGAAGTCGCAGACGCTCGGAGACCTGTGCATCTCCCGCCCCAAGGCGAGGCTGTCCTGGGGCATCGAGCTGCCCTTTGACCGCGATTTCGTGACCTATGTCTGGTTCGACGCGCTGGTGAACTACTTTTCGGCCACGCGCTACCTGAGCCCGCCTGCTGAAGGCTCCGCCGATCCTGCGAAGCGAGAGGCCTTCTGGTGGCCCGCGGAGCACCATCTCGTCGGCAAGGACATCCTGACCACGCACAGCGTCTACTGGTCCACGATGCTCATGGCGCTCGGGCTGCGGCTTCCGGGCAGCATTTTCGCCCACGGGTGGTGGACCCAGGACGGCAAAAAGATGTCGAAGTCGCTCGGAAATGTCATCGACCCGAACCGGGTCGTGGATGCCTACGGCGCCGACGCCTTCCGGTACTTCGTGCTGCGCGAGGTGCCCTTCGGGCTGGACGGTGACTTCTCGATGGCGACCTTTGTCACGCGCTTCAACACGGAGCTCGCGAACGACCTGGGGAACCTGCTTTCCCGCGTTCTGACCATGATCGGCAAATACTTCGACGGGAGGATCCCGAACGCGGGAACCGGTCAGCCTCTTGACGGGGAGCTGCGCGACAGCGCCGCCGCGATCCCGGCAAGGATCGCCGAAGACCTTGGCGCGCTCGCCTTCATGAAGTACCTGCAGGACGCCTGGGCGCTCGTCAGCCGCGCGAACCGCTACGTGGAGGAAAACGCGCCCTGGACCCTGGCAAAGAACAGGGATCTGGACCGTCTGGGGACCGTTCTCTACAATCTTTCCGAGTCGCTCCGGCTGATCGCCCTCTACCTCTATCCGGTCATGCCGTCGACGTCCCAGAAGGTGTGGGACGCACTCGGACTCGATGGGCGGCTGGCCGCTTGCCGCATGGCCGATGAATGCCAATGGGGGAAACTGGCGGCCGGCATACCGGTCCGGCCCGGCGCGCAGCTTTTCCCGCGGATCGAAACGGAAAAACAGAATGACCGCAGATCAGCACGAATTGACGATGACAGGAAGCAAGAAGGGAAGAAAAGAATGGACACAGGATCAGCAGCGCCGCAGCCGACGCCGCCAAGACCGGATTTGATCGGGATCGAGGACTTCATGAAAGCCGACCTGCGCGTCGGCAGGATCGTCTCGGCCGAGAGGGTCGAAAAGTCGGAGAAGCTCGTGAGGCTCAGGGTCGATATCGGCACGGAAACACGCCAGGTCGTTGCCGGCATCGGCAAGAGCTATGCTCCGGAAGAGTTGCTGGGAAAGTCCGTCGTGATCGTCGCGAACTTGAAACCCGCCAAGCTCATGGGCATCGAGTCCCAGGGCATGCTGCTGGCCGCGAGCAGCGGCGACCTGCTCGCCGTGGCCACCTTCGACCGGGAAACAAAGCCGGGGTCACGAGTAAAATAAAAATCCGTGAGGCGTCAGGCGCAAGGGGCAAGGGAAACACCCGGCACCATCTCACTCCACACGCCTTACTTCTGACGAAGGTTCAAGCCATGCTCATCGACACCCACGCGCACCTCGAAATGCGCGAGTTCAACGACGATCGTGAGGACGTGATCAAACGCGCGCGTGAAACGGGCGTGGAATACATCGTCACCGTCGGCACGACCGTGGAGTCCAGCCGGGACGCGGTCCTGCTCGCGGACAAGTACGACTTCATCTACGCGGCCATCGGCATCCATCCCCACGAAGTCAAGGACATCCTGCACCCCGCCTACGAGATCATCCGGCACTTCGCCCAGCACAAGAAGGTCGTCGCCTACGGAGAGATCGGGCTCGACTACCACTACGAACACTCGCCGCGCTCCGACCAGAAGCGGAAATTCCGGGACATGCTGCGTGAGGCGCGCGAACTCGACCTGCCCGTGATCATCCATGACCGCGAGGCCCACGAGGACGCGCTTCAGATCCTTTCCGAGGAATGGTCGCCGGACCTCGGCGGCGTCATGCACTGCTTCTCGGGAGACGCCGCCATGGCGAAGAGGGTGATCGAGATGGGGTTTGCGATCTCCATCGCCGGGCCGGTCACGTTCCCGAAGGCCGAAGCGCTGCGGGAGGTCGTGCGGCAGGTCCCGATCGAGCACCTGCTGATCGAGACGGACTCGCCGTACCTGGCGCCCCAGCCCGTGCGCGGCAGGCGGAACGAGCCGGCCTTTGTCCGCCATACCGCCGAGGAGATCGCACGGATCAAGGGCCTCACCTTCGACGATGTCGCCCGGATCACGAGCTTCAACGCAATGCAGCTCTTCGGCATCGGAGCGATGCCCGAGCGCGGCAGGATCACGTACCCCATCCGGAACTCGCTCTATCTCAATATCACGAACCGCTGCACCGCGGCCTGCACGTTCTGTGTGCGCTATCATACCGATTTCGTGAAGGGGCACAATCTCCGGCTGCGCGACGAACCGGCCGTGGAAGACCTGGTCAGGGAGATCGGCGATCCTGTGCGCTACGCCGAGATCGTGTTCTGCGGATACGGGGAGCCGCTTCTCCGGCTCGACGTCGTGAAGGCCGTGGCTGCCGAGGTAAAACGGCGCGGCGGACGCGTGCGGATCGATACGAACGGCCACGCCAACCTCATTCACAGGAGAAACGTCCTTCCGGAGCTGGCCGGCCTTGTCGACGCCGTGAGCATCAGCCTGAACGCCCAGAACGCCGAGCTGTACAGCAGGATAAGCCAGCCTCAGTTCGGCATCGAAACCTATGAAGCAGTCAAGGACTTCATCCGCGAAGCCCGGAAGTACATCCCCGATGTGACGGCCACGGTCGTGTCGGCTCCCGGGGTGGACGTCGAGGCCTGCAGGGCGATCGCGGAGGGGCTGGGTGCGAAGTTCCGTGTCCGTGAATACAACGTCGTGGGTTGACCGGGCTCGTTCTTCCCTTGGTGCTATCGTCGTTCAAGCGCCCGTGCCAGTTCGAAGGACGCATCGCTTTAGCGGCCGAAAAAGCGTGGAATGGCGTTCAGGGGTCCTCGAAGGGGTTTTAATGCATTGACTTCGCTCATCGTTTCGGTTAATATTTTTGTGCTCATACCCGCCCCACAATCCCATCAGGAGGCAGTTCCATGGGCAAAATTAGCCGCGCGCTGATCAGTGTTTCCCACAAAGAAGGCATCATCGAGTTCGCCAACGGCATAGCGAAACTCCGCATCGAGATCCTGTCAACGGGCGGCACGGCCAAACTGCTCCGCGACGCGGGCGTCCCGGTCAAGGATGTCTCGGAGTTCACCGGCTTCCCGGAGATGCTCGACGGGAGGGTCAAGACCCTGCACCCCAAGGTGCACGGCGGGATCCTGGGCAGGCGGAACAACCCCGAGCACGCGAGGCAGATGCAGCAGCACGGCATCCAGCCCATCGACCTGGTGGTCGTGAACCTCTACCCCTTCGAGCAGACGGTTGCGAAAGCGGGGTGCACGCTCGAGGATGCGATCGAGAACATCGACATCGGCGGACCGACCATGCTGCGCTCCGCTGCCAAGAATTATACGGACGTCGCCGTCGTGTGTTCCCCGCGAGACTACGGCAGGGTGCTGGCGGAGATCGAGAAGACCGGCGAGGTATCCGCAAGGACGCGCTTCGAGCTCTGCCGTACGGTCTTCCTTCACACGGCCAGATACGACAGCGCGATCTCCGCGTGGCTCGACAGCCAGGTCCCGACCGAAGAGAAAACTCGATTCCCGAACATCCTGACACTGCAGTTCGAGAAGGTGCAGAACCTCCGCTATGGCGAGAACCCGCATCAGGAAGGCGCCTTTTACCGAGAGTTCGGCAGGAAGGAGCCTTCCGTGTCGAGCGCGCGGCAGCTGCACGGCAAGGAGATGTCCTTCAACAACTTTCTCGATGCCAACAGTGCGCTGGAGCTCGTGAAGGAGTTTGACGGAACGGCGGCGGTGATCGTGAAGCACAACAACCCCTGCGGCGCGGCAACGGGGGCCGCGCCCGCCGAGGCCTACCGCAGGGCGCGCGACTGCGACCCGGTCTCGGCCTTCGGCGGCGTGATCGCCTTCAACCACATGGTGGACTTCGAGACCGCGAAGGAGCTGACGTCCACGTTTGTCGAGGTCGTGGTAGCGCCCGAGTTCGCCCCGGATGCGCTCGAGGAGCTCAGGAAGAAAAAGGACGTGCGTCTTCTTGACATAGGGCCGTCCGTGAAAGGCCAGGCCGAGGGCATGGACTTGAAGAAGGTCGTTGGCGGCCTCATCTACCAGGACCGTGACCTGGGCGGGATCGACGACGTCCGGAAGCTTACCGTCGCCACGAAGCGGAAACCCACGGACGATGAATATCAGGCGCTCGCCTTTGCCTGGAAGGTCTGCAAGCACGTGAAGTCGAACGCGATCGTGTTCACGACGAGGGACAGGACCGTCGGGATCGGCGCGGGCCAGATGAGCCGCCTCGATTCGGTCCGCCTTGCCGTGCTGAAGGCGCAGTCCCCGCTCACGGGGACAGTGCTGGCTTCGGACGCATTCTTTCCGTTCCGTGACGGGCTTGACGAGGCCGCGAAAGCGGGGATCACGGCGGTGATCCAGCCCGGCGGCTCCCTCAAGGACGAGGACGTGATCAGGGCCGCCGAAGAACACGGACTGGCCATGGTGATGACCGGCATGAGGCACTTCCGGCATTGATCGATGACGAACAGCCCCGGTCTTTCGGCCGCAGCCGGGCAAGGAGGACGGCGGCTGGCAAGACCTGCGATATCGTGATGAAGAAAACCCTCTCAGTTGCCGCGGCAGCCGTTGTCGTGCTGCTCACCGCGTGCTCCAGGACTGACGAACGCCACGAACCGAACATCCCGGCCGGCGTGGAGCATGGCGCGAAATCCGAAACACCCTACTACTACGGACTGATCGAAGAATACCGGGGGGTCCTGTCCGGTGATCCCGATAATCTTCCCGCTATCGTCGGCCTCGGCAATGCCTACGCAGACAGCGGTGCATGGCAGGAGGCCATCGGGCAGTATGAACATGCTCTGAAGCTGGACCCGCGGAACGCCGACGTGCATACGGACCTGGGAGTAGCCTACCGGAGCCTCGGCATGCCCGATCGCGCGCTTGCGGAGTACCGGAAGGCGCTCGAGTACGAGCCCGGGCATCTCAACGCCCGCTTTTACATGGGCATCGTCTACGCCTACGATTTCAAGAATTATCCGGTGGCCATCCACGTCTGGGAAGAACTGCTGCGGCTCGCGCCGAACCATCCCCAGGCCGACTATATGCGCGCCAACATCATGACATTCAGGAAAACCCTGAAGAAGGGACATCCCTGATGCGCGGACTGTTGATCCTTATCACCTTAATCCTGGTCTATTACGCCCTCAAGGCGGTCTTCCGTTCGGCATTCATCGCCTATCACGAGGAGAACAGCCGGACGGGGCAGCGGCAGCAGGGTGAAGACATGGTCATGGACCCGGAATGCAGGACCTATGTGATCAAGGACCGGGCGGTCACCCGGCGTATCGGAAAGTCCATCCACTTCTTTTGCAGCGAGGAATGCGCCCAGCGGTATGAAGAGGCGCACCGCGGATAATCGACGGAACCAGGCAATGGCAAGGCTCGGCAGAAAAATCCTCTTTTCCCTCAGGCTTCTCCTTTCGCTCCTGCTGCTCAGCTGTCTTTCCCCGGCTCCTGACGCGCCGGCGGCGCGGCCGTCCAATTTTGCCTCCCTCGTTTCCTCGCTCTCGGGGGCGCTCCGGATCGTCATCTGGAAGTCGCAATATACCCTGACGCTGTACAAGGGGGACCGGCCAATCAAGACCTATCGCGCGGTCTTCGGCAAGGGCTTCCAGGACGGGGACAAGCGTCAGGCCGGCGACAAACGCACGCCGGAGGGAGATTTTTTCGTCTGCACCATGAACCCCAGCAAGCGGTTCTACAAGTTTATCGGCCTCAGTTATCCGGGGCTGTCACACGCCGAGCATGGCCTGCAGGAGGGGCTCATCACTGCGCTGCAATACCGCCTGATCAAGAAGGCGCAGGAGGAACGGCAGCCGCCTCCCTGGGATACCAGGCTCGGCGGCGCTATCGGCATCCACGGACGCCTCCTCGACAGCGCTGTCGCCCCCCGGTTCTCGACGGGTATGAACTGGACCGACGGCTGCATCGCGATCGACAACGCCGATGTCGATGAGATCTACAGTGTCCTGTCCCTAGGCACACCCGTGACCATCCTGCCATGAGAAACAAACCACACGCACCTGGCTCTTCGCGCCAAGTCCTCGACAGGCACCGGCAGGACCTTTCACGCTGTGTCAGATGCGGATCGTGCAGCGCGGTCTGCCCCTCCTTCCTGGCGAACCGGGAGGAGTCCCGGTCGCCGCGGGGCCGGATGGCGATGATCAGTGCCGTGCTCGAGGGACGGCTGCCGGTCTCAAAAGTCTACGGGGACCGCCTGGAGACCTGCACGGGCTGCCTTGCCTGTGAGGACGCATGCCCGAGCGGGGTCCCCGTCACGACGATCATCCAGGCAGCCCGGGAGCAGGCCGTGGACGAACGAGGGCCCGGCATCGTGAAGTCGCTGCTGACCCGGATCCTGAGCAATGAGGACGCCCTGCGCGCATCCGCCTGTCTGGCGCCGCTCATGCTGCATTACCGCGTCGCGTCAGTCAGGGGAGGGCCACAGCAAACGCGTCCCCGGCGCATAGTTCAGGCATCGACCGATGCGGAGGAACGCGAACGAAAAGGCAGGGTCGTTTTTTTTTCGGGCTGCGCGATCAATTACCATCAGCCCGGCCTCGGGCAATCCGCGGTCAGTATCCTCAGCAGGATCGGCTACCAGGTAATCATTCCTGACGGGCTGCAATGCTGCGGAAGGCCCCTGCTGTCCCTGGGAGACCGGAAGGCCGCCGGGGAACTGGCGGCGAAGAACGCCGCGCTGCTGGCGGCCGTCCGGGCGGACGCGATCGTGACGGCATGCGCCTCTTGCGCCTTGACTTTTACCCGTGAATACCCTAAACTGCTCGGGCCCGCTGCAACGGTACCCCTGGTGCTGGACCTGCATGGCTTCCTTGCCGCGCAGCGGGGACGCTTCGCGGCAGGCCCCGTGAACAGGACCATCACCTGGCATGACTCGTGCCATCTGGGCAGAGGGCTGGGGCTTGCGAAGACGGCAAGGGAGCTGCTGCGCAGCATCCCGGGGATCAGGCTCGTCGAGATGAGGAACCCGGACCGCTGCTGCGGGTTCGGCGGCGTGATGCGGCTGACGCACCACGGCATCTCCGACGGCATCGCCGATGCGAAGGCCGGAGACATCATCGCGACGAGGGCGGACGCAGTGGTCACGGGGTGCCCCGGCTGCCGCATGCAGATCGCCGACGGGCTCAGGCGCGCCGGATCGGACATCGCGGTCCTTCATACGGTCCAGGTGATCGAGGAGGCGCTTGCAAGTTCGGAGTGACGAGTGAGGAGCGGAGGCGGGCTCAGGCCTGCGTGATTTCAGGGGAGCACCGGAACGGAAAGGGAAAAGCATGAAATTTTTTATCGATACTGCGAACGTGAAAGAGATCCGCGAGGCCGCCAGCCTCGGCGTGGTCGATGGAGTGACCACGAACCCGTCGCTCATCGCGAAGGAGGGCAGGGACTTCAAGCAGGTGATCGCCGAGATCTGCTCGATCGTTGACGGTCCGATCAGCGCCGAGGCCGTCAGTCTCGAGGCTGACAAGATGGTGGCCGAAGGCGTGGAACTGGCGGCGATCCACAAGAACATCATCGTGAAGCTGCCGATGACGAAAGAAGGGCTCAAGGCGACCAGGCTGCTGGCGCAAAAAGGCATCAGGGTGAACATGACCCTGGTGTTCTCTCCCTCCCAGGCCCTGCTCGCGGCAAAGGTGGGGGCCGCCTACGTCAGCCCCTTTGTCGGCAGGCTCGACGACATCAGCCACTACGGCATGGACCTTGTCCGGCAGATCCTCGCTATCTACGAGAATTTCGGCTATGGCACCGAGGTGATCGTGGCCAGCATAAGGAACCCGCTCCATGTGGTGGACGCGGCCGTGGCAGGCGCCCATATCGCCACGATCCCCTTCAGCGTGATCGATCAGCTCGTGAAGCATCCGCTCACGGACATCGGGATCGGGAAGTTCCTGTCGGACTGGAAGAAGCTGGAAAAGAAGAGCTGACAGGGGACACGGAGACGCAGGAAAGAACTACACAGGTTTTTGACCTGTCACCCTGTCTCCCAGTCGAGGTTTAAAAATGCCGATCTATGAATATCACTGCAGCGCATGCGGCGCTGATTTCGAGAAGCTGGTCTTCGGGTCGAACCCCGAGGTCGTCTGCGAAAAATGCGGCTCCCCCGAGGCAGAGAAGCTCATGTCACGCTTCGGGATGGGGAAATCCTCGAGCGCATCGTCGTCAAGCTCTTCGGGCGGCACGGGATGCGGGGGATGCTCGTCCTCGTCCTGTGCGGGGTGCCATTGACGGTTTGAGCACGGCATCCCCGACGAGACCGTTCTCGCACTCCTTCCGCTGATTGCCGTTCCGGGATGCCAGGGTGACCTGATCAGGAAAGTTCGTTCACTGCATCGATCAGGCTCTTGAGCCGGCCGAAGTCCCGCCGGTCGAAATCGACAACCAGCCTCGGCAGTTCGATGAAATCATTGTCCTCGACCTCCGCCGGAAGCGCAACCGACGGAGCGATATCACCCCCCGGCAGCAGAATATCCCGGAACCGCTCCCTGAGCCCCTGGACCGTAGAAACGTCGAGCGCCGACGCGAGCCGGATGACCAGCTTTCCATCCACATACCGCAGGCTGTGATACCGCCGGTAAAAACCCATGATCTTCCCGATCGCTTCGTCCACAGAGCAGACCTGTTCGAACAGCGAAAAATCCGTGGGACTCACATATCCCCGCGAAAGCAGCTCCTCATTCATGAACTTGAACAGCTGAGACCAGTAGGTGCCGCCGGGATCGTCCACGAGCACCAGCGGCAGGGGATTGCGCTTGCCCGTCTGCACGAGCGTGAGCGTTTCCATGGCCTCGTCGAGCGTACCGAAGCCGCCGGGGAACAGGGCGACCGCATCGGCCTCCTTAAGGAACGCGACCTTCCGGTTGAAAAAATACTTGTAGGTGATGAGGCGGGGGTTGCCCTCGATGACGGGGTTGGGCCTCTGTTCGAAGGGCAGCCGGATGTTCACGCCGAAGGAGTACTCCGGGCCGGCGCCTTCATGGGCCGCCTGCATGATGCCCGCGCCTCCGCCGGTGATCACCATGTAGCCGGCTTCCGCCAGTTTTTGCCCGAAGAGCCTGGCCATCTCGTACGTCGGCTCCCCGGGGGCAACGCGAGCCGACCCGAAGACGGTGACCTTGCGCGTGGCCTGGTAGGGGGCGAAGACCTTTGCGGTGAACCGCATCTCCTTCAGCGTGCTGTTCATGAGCTTCAGGCCCGCCGTATCCCCTTCTGCCTCCTGGCCCGCCTTAAGCGCCGCAAGGATCATCTCGCGGACATACTCGGGGCTGTCGATGCCTCCCGCAGCGCTGATCAGCCTTTCGATGGCCTCGTCAACGGGCCCGTTCGTTCTGGTGAAATGCAGTGTCATCATCTGGGTAGTCCTCACGATCCTCAGTGTCATCCGGCCGTTCCGCATTGCCCTTTGTCCCGTATACTATACCATAATTCGCCAAACCCTTTGCCGCCGGGGGTGATTTGTGCAGGAGGTCTTGCTATTTTCCCCGCTTCTCCGGCATAATGTGCCATGCTTCTTGTTTTTCCCCCCACCGCGAAACCCGGCGAGCCTCCGGCAGGCATTGCGAAGCTGGCCGGCGCCGTGAGACAGAACGGCATTCCCTGCGAGCTTCTCGACGCAAACCTCGAAGGTCTCCTGTGGCTTTTGCAGCAGCCCAAGACGGCGTCCGATACCTGGGCCCGCCGCGCGATGAAACAGGTGTCAAGGAATGTTGACGCGCTCAGGGACCCGCAAACCTATCGCTCCCGCGACCGCTATGCGCGGGCGGTCAGCGATGTCAATCGCGTCCTTGCTCTTGCCGGCGCCGGCAAGGGGGTGGTGGTCGGCCTGGCCGACTATCAGGACGAGCGCCTGTCGCCAATACGGAGCAGTGACCTGCTAGTTGCTGCGGAGCATCCGGAGCGGAACATCTTTTATCCCTATTTTCGGAAGCGGCTGCCAGAGGCCATTGCGGACAGTGAATCGGCACAGCATCGTGCCGGACCCGGCCAGCAGCAGGGGGAAGGCTCCAGGCCGGTGATAGGGTTTTCCCTGAATTATCTGAGCCAGGCACTCTGCACGTTCGCGATGATCGGCTTTCTCAGGAAGGAGGTCCCCAACGCGAGGATCGTCCTAGGCGGCGGGCTCATCACCTCCTGGATGAAAAGGCCGGGCTGGCAAAACCCCTTTGTTGGTCTCGTGGACCATCTCATCGCAGGACCCGGAGAGACGGCCCTGCTCAAATTGTTCGGCGTCGACGCCAGCCACGGCAGCCTCTTCACGCCGGAGTATGGGTCCCTGCCGGTGCGGGAATACCTTTCTCCGGGTTTCGTCCTGCCCTTTTCCGCCGCAGCGGGTTGCTACTGGAACCGCTGTTCCTTCTGCCCCGAGCCGGCTGAGGGCAATCCGTACATACCTCTTTCACCTGACGCGGTCTCTGCCCAGCTCGATATCCTGCTCGCGCACACGGACCCGGTCATGGTTCATCTCCTCGATAACGCGGTCAGTCCCGCGCTCCTGCGGGCGCTGGCGGAAACGCGCCGCGGCGTACCCTGGTATGCATTCGCGCGGATCGGGAGCGATCTCGCGGACCCTGATTTTTGCAGGTCCCTGAAGAGCTCGGGCTGCGGGATGCTGAAACTGGGGCTGGAATCGGGCGACCAGCAGGTGCTCGACAGGATGAAAAAAGGCATCGACCTCGGAACGGCGTCGCGCGTCCTGCAGAACCTCCGTGCAGCCGGGATCGCGACGTACGCCTATCTTCTGTTCGGCACGCCTGCGGAAACGGAACCTGCAGCCCGGAGGACCCTTGAGTTCGTTGTCCGTCACCGGGCAGGGATCACCTTCCTGAACCTTGCCGTCTTCAATATGCCCGCGGGCAGCGCCGAAGCGGCACAGTACGAGACAGCGCCCTTCTCGGACGGGGACCTTTCTCTCTATACGGATTTCCGGCATCCGGCGGGATGGGGCCGGAAGCAGGTGAGGCAGTTCCTCGAAAGCGAATTCAGACGGCATCCGGCGGTGGCGTCCATCCTGAGGAACGACCCGCCCGTCTTTACGTCCAACCACGCCCCGTTCTTTGTCAAGGGCCGAACCGCCCTTGACCCCCCCGGCGGTCAGCATCGCTCTCAGGGATGCGGCGACGGCCCAAAATGTTCTTGAAGAACAGGGCAAATTGTGTTACCGTGCCTCCTCTACGCGGATGCAAGAATCTTGTTGCCGTCCCCGGCAGCAGGCGGGAGGCGGCGGAGAATACATCCTAAGGATCTGCTCCCAGTGTTCAGCGACCAGTATACCCAGGACCTCATCAACAGCATCCTCGACCCGATCATGATCATCGACGGCGACCGTACCATCGCCATGGTAAATGATTCGTTTCTCGCCATGCAGGGCGCCACCCGCGAGGACCTGATCGGAAAAAACTGCTTCACCGTCCTCCACCACGAATGCTTTCCCTGCCGGCTGCCCGACGGGCAATGCCAGCATCACGAAGTGTTTGCATCGGGGAGAGCGATCACCGCGACCCACCGTCACTTCACCCGGGACAACAAGGAGATCATCTGCGAACTGACCGCATCGCCGGTCCGCGATCAGGACGGCAGGGTGATCAGGATGATCGAAGTGATACGCGACGTAACGGAGGAGCGCCATCTGCAGGAGGCGACCCGCCGGTCGGCGGAATTCCTCGCAAGCGTCCTGGAGGGCATCGGCGCGGGCGTGGTGGTCGTGGACCGGGAGTACCGCATCCTGATCGCGAACAAGGGCTACCTTGAACAGGTCGGGAAAAAGGCGAATGATGTGGTCGGCAGGCACTGCTTTGAGGTTTCCCACCGCTTCAGCGCTCCCTGCAGCGGGCAGGGCCACGATTGCCCGGTCAAGGCCGTGTTCGAGACGGGCGCGGCGTCGCAGGCGCTCCATACGCACTATGACGACCAGGACCGGAACGTCTATGTCGAGTGCCACGCTTATCCCATCCTGGACGGAGCCGGCAGAGTCGTCAGGGCGATCGAGACCCTGAACGACGTTACGGACCGCGTGCTGCTCGAGCAGCAGCTGAAGGAATCCGAGGAGAAGTACCGCGATCTCTACGACAACGCGCCCGACGGCTACTATTCCCTCGCGGGGAACGGTCTCATCGTCGAGGTCAACCAGACGTTCCTGAACATGCTCGGGTACAGCCGCGAGGACGTCGTGGGAAAGCTGTTCATCGAGGACCTGCTGTCAAAGGAGAGCGCCGCGATATGCCTCAAGCTGTTCCCGGAATTCAAGCAATCGGGCCGGATCACGAACATCGAGCTCACCATGGCGAGGAAGGACGGGTCGCTGCTGCCCGTGACGATGACTGCCACCGCCATCGTGGACGCGGAGGGGCGGTTCGTGAAGAGCCGCTCCGTGATCCGCGACATCACGGACCGCAGGCAAGCTGACGAGGAAAAGAGAAAGCTCCAGGGGCAGCTCTTCCAGTCGCAGAAGCTCGAAGCGCTCGGCACGCTCGCGAGCGGCATCGCCCACGACTTCAACAACCTCCTGGCGTCCATCCTCGGGTATGCGTCGCTGGCAAAAGCGGACCTGCCCGAGGGCGACCCCGTGCACGAGCATGTTTCCATCATCGAAACGGCGTCGCTCCGCGCGTCGGAGCTCACCCAGCAGCTGCTCGCCTTCGCGAAGGGGGGGAAATATGACCCGAGGCCGAATGACGTCAACACGGTCGTGCGCGAGGTGGCGACGCTCCTTTCCCGGACCATCGGCAAGAACATTGCCATCGAGGTAAGGGCCTCCGAGGACCTCCGCCCGGCGCTGTGCGACGCGGGCCAGATCCAGCAGGCGGTCCTGAACATGTGCATCAACGGCCGCGACGCGATGCCCGATGGCGGTACGCTCACGATCACGACAAGGAACGAGCATCTCAACGTCAGGGACGTTCAGTCCTACGTCGAGGCTACTCCCGGCGACTACGTGCTGGTCACGGTGTCCGACACCGGCGTCGGCATGGACCGAAAGACGAGGGATCACATCTTCGATCCCTTCTTTACGACGAAGAGCAGGGGGACGGGCCTCGGGCTGTCGCTTGCCTATGGCATCGTCAGGAAGCACAATGGGTTCATCCAGGTCCGCAGCGAACCGGGCGCGGGCTCGGATTTTCTGGTGTATCTGCCCGCCAGCACAGCGGGAGAGCCGCGACCGGGGAAAAAAGAGATCGGCGACCTGCGGAGGGGGACCGAGACCGTGCTGGTCGTGGACGACGAGCCGTCGATCACGGACCTTGCCAGAGAGATCCTGCGGCGCTATGGTTACCATGTCCTGACCGCGGCTTCGGGCGACGAGGCTGTCAGCATGTATGAAAGTCGGGCGCAGGAGATCGCCGTGGTGATCCTGGACATGGTCATGCCCGGCATGGACGGCAGGGCAGTTTTCCGCCGCCTCCGCGAGATCGATCCCGCGGTGAAGGTGATCGCGTCAAGCGGCTACAGCCATGAGCGGGACGCCGACGAGCTCCTGAAGCAGGGATCGGCCGGCTTCGTACAGAAGCCCTACCGGATCGCCGAGCTGGTCAGGGTCGTCGGCAACGTGGTGGAGGGAAATGAGATTACGGGCCGCCGATCGCCGGATGGGGATTGAACAATGAGAAACGCCCCCAAAACGACCGGGAGCGTTTCTTCGTGAGAGAAGGGTACAGGTACGGTCAGGTCAGGGATTCTGAAGCCTGGCGGCCTTCACCACATGCTTTAGCAGCACGCGCGTCGTGACGGTGCCGACCCCGCCGGGAACGGGAGTGATGGCTCCGGCCACGTCCTTTGCCGGCTCGGTGTCCACATCGCCGAAGAGCTTGTCGCCTTCCACATTGATACCCACGTCCATGACGGTCGCGCCGGGCTTGATAAAGTCCGGCGTTATCATTTTCGCCTTGCCGATGGCCGCCACGAGAATGTCCGCCCTCCGGCAAACGCCGGGCAGGTCCTGCGTCTTCGAGTGGCATACGGTCACGGTGGCGTTCTCGCCGAGGAGCAGCATCGACAGGGGCTTGCCCACGACCATGGAGCGGCCGATGACCACGGCCTCCCTGCCGCTCATCGGCACCTGGTAGAAGCGGAGGATCTCCATCACCGCCTGGGGTGTGGCAGGCGGGAAGCCGGTCATGTCTCCTGCCATGATCTTGCCGGCATTGACCGGGTTGAAGCAGTCCACGTCCTTTTCGGGCGAGAGGATGTACTTCACCACATCCTCCCTGATCTGCTTCGGGAACGGCCTCATCACGATGATGCCGTGGATGTTCCGGTCCGCGTTCCTCTGTTTCAGGACGCCCACGAATCCGTCCTGGCTCGTCGTGCCCGGCAGCTGCTCGATGTCGCAGGCGATGCCGTTCTTCTCGGCCATCTTCTTGGCGCTGTTCGCGTATGCCAGCGAATCCGCCGCGTCGCCCACGATCATGATCTTGAGCGCGGGATTGACGCCCTTCGCCTTGAGCTCCTGGACCTCCTTCTGGATGTCCTGGTCCATCTTCTGTGCAACTTCTTTTCCCGTCAACAGTTTTGCCGGCATGAATGACTCCCTTATTAAGAAGAATTTACCGCAGAGGACGCAGAGATCGCCCAGAAAATGCCAGGTTCCTGCTTCCGCAGGAATGACGATTTTTCATATCGCGCTCTGAAATCCACAAGCCGCAATTGCCCTAACCCATCTTCCGATAGGTCGTTTCCATTACGCTCTTTTCGAGCGCGGCCACCTGCCTGAGCACGTCCTGCATTCGCGTCCAGGTCTCTTTGTTGTACGCATCGTCCCTGATGCTGTTCACGTTGATCTTCACGTTCAGCGCGGCGCTCTGGGCGCAGGCCTGGGCCAGGAGCACCGCGACGCCCGCGTCGCTCACGGCCCCCACATTCCCGATATCCGCGGCACGTTCCGCCAGTTTCGCCACGTCGAGCGCCTTGAGCCCGATCTCGAAGGGCACCTGGCATGCTTTCTTGAGCGCTTCCTGCATCTTCACCGCGCGGGCCGCCTTTTCCGCATCGGTGTTCTTCGGCATCTTATACACCTCGGACAGGGCGCCGTATGCCTCGGTGTCTTTCTGGATGAAGTCCTGCATCCCGGTCCTGACCATTTCCGATTCTTTCAGCAGCGCTTCGATCCGGGGCTGTACGTCCTTGTATTTCTCCTTGCCGAGAGTGAGGTTGGCCACCATGCTGACGAGGGCGGCGCCAAGCGCGCCTGTGAGCGCGGCCACGCTGCCTCCGCCGGGTTCGGGCGACTTGCTCGCCAATTTGTCCGTAAAATGCCTCAAGGGCTGGTCGATGTACATGGTTCGAAGTGTCCTCCTGGAATTCGATTTGGAGTTCAAAGATAATAAAATTGTCCTTTATTGTCAATAAGAAAATAGCTCCGGCTCAAGCATGCATGAGCGGCAGAACCTGAGGGCGTCCTCGTCCCCCTCCCGCTTCTGTTGACGGAGAGGAAAATCAGGGTTATAGTCGTGACATGGATAAGTCATTCGATACACGGACGACTGCAGAGTTGGAAGCGGAACTCAGGAAGCTCAAGGACAATCTCTGCGACCTGGAAGACATGCACACCTTCACGTTCGTCAAGACCTCGGTCCACATCGGGGCGGAAAAAGCGCAGAACCTGCAGGAAGAGTTCGAGCGGGAGTGCCGCATGTTCAATGAACAAATCGCGGAGATCGAAACCCTTCTCAAGAACCGTGGCGCGCAGTGACCGCTGTGACTGCCCCGCCGCATTCGGGGTATTCTGCTCCGGGCTGACAGGAACTCTGACCGCAGTCCCCGCATCCTCCGCGGTGTTGATCACAGCGATAGAGGCGAATTGCCGGGCTTCGGTGCAGCGGGCGGACAAGCTTCTGCGAACTTGCTCCCCTCTATCACATCATTTAGGCACGCATGGTAACCCTTCTATAACCAATGGCCTGCGGCTATCTCTCCTCCATTTGGAATCTTATCATAGTTACTTTTAGTATCTTCATGTAACACGCCTGATTACCGTCGGTTACAATGCGGAAAAGAAATAGCATAAGGAACGCTGCGCTTTGGCTGAGAGGAGGAAATTTATTTCTTTCAAGTATATATCTGCAGCTTTAGTTTTTTGTAAATTCTGATTTCATAAATCCCGTGCTTTTGTGACGCTTAAATGGTTCCATCAACAAAGAGGGCAAAACAATATTGAAATAACAAGACTTATGAAGTCACGTGCCGGCCTTGTCGGCTGCCCTCGATGACCGCGATCCTCTATCAGAGTTTCATACCTGTGCTCAGCGGTCCCTGTACTCCGCAAACCGCCCCTCTTCTGGCCGGGGATGCCTGTTTTTTTAGCAACTTGGTATTTATCTTGCTAATTCTGAATACATGAAGCAGGCAGTGAAGCCGAACAACCACAATTTGATCATGGAAGACGTGATCGCCTTCCTCGGTAAGGTGCCTCCCTTCCAGTTCCTTGAAGAAGAGAACCTGCAGGCTGTCGCCAGGAACCTGTCCATGGAGTTCTACCCGCGCGGCATGGTGATCCTGAAACAGGATGGTCTGCCGAGCGATTCTCTCCGGATCATCAAGAAGGGCGGCGTCAAGGTCTCGATGACCTCCGAGGACGGCGACGAGGTGGTCATCGACTACCGCGGGGAGGGAGACACCTTCGGCTTCCTGTCCATGGTCGGGAAGGACCGCATCCGCTCCAATGTCGTGGCAGTGGAAGACACGATCTGTTATCTCCTCGGCCAGGAGATGGTCCTGAAGCTCCTGGACTCGAACCTCGTTTTTACCGAATATTTCCTGAAGTCGCACATCACGAAGTACATCGACCGGACCTACCGGGAGATGCAGGACAAAAGCATGTTCTACGGCGGGAGCGACCGGCTGCTGTTCACGACACGGGTCGGGGACATGGCCATCAAGGACGTGGTCTCGACCGGAGAGGACACCCCGATCCGGGAAGCGGCCCAGATCATGACCGAGAACCGTATCAGCTCTCTCATCATCGTGGACCGGAACGATCTGCCCGCCGGCATCGTAACGGACCGCGATCTCCGGGAAAAAGTCGTCGCCCGCGGCCGCAGCGTACAGGAGCCGGTCAAGGGCATCATGACGACGACCCTCATCCGCGTCGATGCCCGCGACTACTGCTTCGAGGCCGTTCTCCGGATGCTCAAGTACAACATCCATCACATCATGGTCATCAAGGACGGCAGGCTTTTCGGCGTGGTCACGAACCATGACCTGATGCTCCTGCAGGGCACCTCGCCGCTGTCGCTCACGAAGGACATCGAGAGCCAGCAGACCATCGAGGGGCTGGTCCCGGTCTCGAAGAAGATCAATAATATTGTCGGACTCCTGCTCAAGGAGGGCGGCAAGGCCAGCAATATCACCAAGGTGATCACCGAGATCAATGACCGGCTGGTCCGCAAGGTGATCGAGGTCGTCGAACGGAAGATGGGGAGACCGCCGCTCGCGTTCTGCTGGATCGTGTTCGGGAGCGAGGGCCGCAAGGAGCAGACGTTCAAGACCGACCAGGACAACGCCCTAGTCTACGCCGACCCGACGACGGAAGCCGAGGCCGAGACGGCCCGGAAATACTTCGCGTCCTTTGCCGGGCAGGTGCGCGACGGACTGCTGCAGTGCGGGTTCCCTCCGTGCCCCGCCAACTACATGGCCAGTAACCCGCAGTGGAACCAGCCGGTCAGGACGTGGAAAAAATATTTTTCGACCTGGGTCGCGACGCCGACGGCGGAGGCGGTCCTCAACTCCGTGGCCTTTTTCGACTTCCGTCCCATGTGCGGTGACGCGCTTTTGGCAGAGCAGCTGCGGGACCACCTGCATGCCGTGCTGCAGGACCAGAAGGTGTTCCTCGGCTACCTCGCCAACATGGCGATCAAGAACTCGCCGCCCATCGGCTTCCTCAAGTCCTTCGTGGTGGAGAAGGGCGGCGAGCACAAGGACGAGCTGAACCTGAAGATCAAGGGCATCGCGCCGCTGGTGGACATTCTGAGGCTTTTTGCGCTTGAGCGCGGGGTGCGCGAGACCTCGACGCTGGAGCGGCTCGAGGTCCTGCGCACGAAGCACACCATTGTCCAGGAATATGCCGATGATCTCGAGCAGGCCTTCGAGTTCATCATGCTGCTCCGCATCCATCATCAGTACGCTCAGATCAGCTCGGGCGAGACGCCGGACAACTTCATCAACCCGAACCGGCTGAGCAACCTGGAAAAACGGTCGATCAAGGAGGCGTTCCAGCTGGTCGCGAAGATCCAGGACACGATCATCGAGCGGTACAAGTCGCTGATCTGGTAACGTGAGCCCCCATGGGGTGAAGCGTAGGGTGAACAACGTGATGCTGCTCCGTTGATGCCTCGGGTTTCTAATGGGGTTCTTCATTGTTCAGCATATTCGGAAGGAAACGGAAGTTCCCCGGGATCGATCTGCATGCCGCGATCGCCGAGTCCCGCTATGTGGTAATCGACACGGAGCTGACCGGCCTGGATGAGAAAAGGGACGCCATCGTTTCACTCGGCGCGGTCCGCATGACCGGCGGGGTCATTGAACTGGGCACTGCGTTCCACCAACTGGTCAGCCCGGGAAGCAAGCTGACGTCCGACAGCGTGGTCATTCATGAAATTACCCCGTCGGACCTGGAGGCGCAGCCGGCCATCGACGCTGCGCTGGGGGCTTTTCTCGAGTTCTGCGGCAGCGATGTCCTGGTCGGCCATTTCATCTCCATAGACCTTGCCTTTCTGAACCGGGAGATGAAAAGGACGCTCGGGAGAGAGCTGGCCAATCCGGCCGTGGATACCTTCAGCATGTACGAGTGGCTGCGGAAGCGGAGCAAGTCCCGCGAGTGTTTTGCCACACCGCTCGCCGGATACCGGCTGTATGACCTGGCGAAATGCTTCGACGTCCCGGTCGGCAACGCTCACAACGCCATGATGGACGCCTTTACGACGGCCCAGCTCTTTCAGCGGTTCCTGCCGCTCGCAGCAGAGTCCGGGGCCGTTGACATTGATGATCTTTTGCAATTAGGAACGCCATTCAAGGGGGGTGATAACTTCAGACTGACGAACGAATTCGGCAATTTTTAGATCGTGATGCTCATTCTATTAGCAAGGGAGGAAGAAACATGGCTAAGGTGAAGAAAGAAGACATCTTGAATGACCCGGATTTCATGCGGTTGACCGGCCAGAAGGACACCATCTCGCTCATTCTGACGATCCTGGAGCTGGTGCTGTATTTCGGGTTCATCTACCTCGTCGCGGAAGGCAAGGGCTTTCTCTCGCAGAAGATGAGTGAAGGCGGCGCGGCGACGATCGGGATACCGATCGCGGTCGGGACGATCCTGCTGTCATGGGTATTCACCGGGATCTACATCTGGTGGGCAAACGCGAAATACGACGAAATGGTCAAAAGAGTCGTAGAAAAGGTAGGAGGATAACATGCACCAGACGATCATTGGACAGGCTAACCCCGTTGCAATCATGTTCTTTGTCGCGTTCGTTGTTTCCACCCTGTTGATAACGTGGTGGGCGGCAAAACGGACAAGGACCACAAAAGATTTCTATGCGGCCGGCAGGAGTATCACCGGGTTCCAGAACGGGCTCGCCCTCGCGGGAGACTACATGAGCGCCGCATCGTTTCTCGGCATCGCCGGCCTCGTGTCCACCAAGGGCTATGACGGCCTCATCTATTCCGTGGGCTGGCTCGTGGGATGGCCCATCATCATGTTCCTGATCTCCGAGCCGCTCCGCAACCTCGGCAAGTACACCTTTGCCGACGTCGTGGCGTTCCGGCTCCGGCAGCGGCCCATTCGCGCCGCTGCAGCCGCGGGATCGCTCGTCGTCGTCCTCACCTACCTGATCGCCCAGATGGTGGGCGCCGGAACCCTGATCAAGCTCATGTTCGGCCTGCCCTTCGAGCTCGCGATCGTCATAACCGGCGCGCTCATGATCTCCTATGTTCTCTTCGGCGGCATGATCGCGACGACATGGGTCCAGATCATCAAGGCCGGCCTGCTGCTGGGAGGCGCCACGATCCTCGTGATCATGACGCTCGCCAAGTTCGGGTTCAGCTACGGCGAGCTCTTCCGCCAGGCGTCTACTGCCACGCCGGCGGGGCAAAAGTTTCTCGAGCCGGGAGGCCTGATCACCAGCCCGCTGGAAGCCTTCTCCCTCGGTCTTGCGTTGATGTTCGGCACCGCCGGTCTTCCGCACATCCTGATGCGGTTCTACACCGTGCCTGACGCAAAGGCGGCTCGCAAGTCCGTGTTCTACGCGACCGGGTTCATCGGCTACTTCTATATCCTGACCGTGACCATCGGCTTCGGCGCGGCTGTGCTCGTGGGCCAGAAGGTGATCATGGGCATCGACAAGGGCGGCAACATGGCAGGCCCGCTCCTGGCCGAGGCGCTGGGAGGGAACATCTTCCTGGGCTTCCTGTCGGCCGTGGCCTTTGCCACGATCCTCGCCGTGGTCTCCGGGCTCACGCTGGCCGGCGCTTCGGCCCTTTCCCACGATTTGTACGTGGGCGTGATCCGTCGCGGCGTCGCGAACGAGAAGGAAGAGGTGAAGGTCGCCAAGATCGCGACCGTAGGCCTCGGTGCCTTCGCGATCCTTCTGGGCATCCTGTTCAAGGGCCAGAACGTCGCCTTCCTGGTCGGCCTGACGTTCGCCATCGCGGCGAGCGCGAACTTCCCGGCACTGCTCATGTCGATCATGTGGAAGAAGTTCACGACGGGAGGGGCGGTGATGAGCATCTATACCGGCCTTATAATAGCGACGGTGCTTATCATATTGAGCCCGACGGTGTGGATCGATATCGTAAAGAAGGACGAGGTTGCAAAGGTGAACGCGCAGATCAAGGAGATCGATGCTGCCTCTGCCGCCATTGACCCTCAGATCGCGGGCCTGCAGAAGCAGATGGTTGGCGCCGATGTGATCGCGAAGCTCAACAAGAAGCAAAGACCCGCTGCTGAGAAGAAGAACGCAGACCTCCAGGCGTCCGTGACCGCGAAAACTGCCGAGAAGGACGCGCTGGCAGCGAAGAAAAAGGACGCAAACGCCACCATGCCGAAGGCCATCTTCCCCATGAAGAATCCGGGCATCTTCTCCATGGGGGCCGCGTTCCTGATCGGCATTCTCGTCTCCCTCATGTCGCCGGATAAGGAGGCTCAGGAGAAGTTCGACGGCGAGAGAGTCAGGGAGTACGTGGGCATCGGCGCGGAATAGCGGCACCGAGCGCAGCGCTGCGGGCTTCAAGATCATACAGTGAACCAGTGAGCGGCCGATGCTGCTCACCGGTTCACTTCTTTTGTTTCCAGGGCAGAGCCGTTGTAGGGGCAGGTTTCGTGCCTGCCCCGGTCTAAAGGGCAGCCACGAGGGTTGCCCCTACCACGGGTATCGAAAGAGGAGGATAAAAAGAATGGGAAAGGAAAAAATCGAAGTCCTCTCGACGGAAAAGAGGACGTTCCCCCCGTCCAAGGAATTCAGCAAAAAAGCTTGGATCAAAAGCATCACGGATTACGAGGCGATCTACAGGAGGTCGGTCGATCAGCCGGAAAAGTTCTGGGGCGAGATGGCCGAACAAAACCTGACATGGTTCAAGAAATGGGACAAGGTCCTGGACTACGACTTCCACAAGCCCTACATCAAGTGGTTCGTCGGAGGGAAGCTCAATGTTTCGGTGAATTGCCTGGACCGCTACATCAACACGCCGACGCGCAACAAGGCGGCCATCATCTGGGAGGCGGACGGCGGTGAGTACCGGACCTACACCTACCAGCAGCTGTATACCGAGGTTAACAAGTTTGCAAACGTCCTGAAGAAAAAAGGCGTCAAGAAGGGAGACCGGGTAACGATCTATCTCCCCATGATCCCCGAGCTTCCGATCTCCATGCTTGCCTGCGCCCGGATCGGCGCGATCCATAGCATTGTCTTCGGCGGGTTTTCCGCAAAGTCGCTCATGGACCGCATTCAGGACTGCGAGTCCACGATGCTCATCACGGCCGACGAAGGCGTGCGCGGCGGCCGCTTCGTGGCCATGAAAGCCAACGCGGACGAGGCCCTGAACGAATGCCCCAAGGTCAAGGACGTCATCGTGGTGCAGCATGCCAAGACCAAGAAGACCAGCATGGAGCCGAACAGGGACACGTGGTGGCACGAGGAAATGAACGCTCCCGACATCGGCCTGTACTGCGAGCCCGAGAAGATGGATGCGGAAGACCCGCTCTTCATTCTCTATACATCAGGTTCCACGGGCAAGCCGAAAGGCGTTCTCCACACGACGGCAGGCTACCTGCTGTATACGAACCTCACCTTCAAGTGGATCTTCGACTATCACGATGAGGACATCCATTTCTGCACAGCCGATATCGGCTGGGTAACCGGCCACAGCTATATCGTGTACGGCCCGCTCTCCGCAGGCGCAACGAGCCTGATGTTCGAAGGCATCCCGACCTACCCGAACCCGGGCAGGTTCTGGGACATCGTGGACAAGCACCGGGTGAATATTTTCTACACAGCGCCGACGGCCATCCGGGCGCTCATGAAAGAAGGCGAGAAGTGGGTGGCCAGTCACGACCTTTCGTCGATCAAGGTCCTGGGCACCGTGGGAGAGCCGATCAACCCCGAGGCATGGATGTGGTATCATAAAAACATCGGCAAGGAAAAGGTACCCATCGTGGATACGTGGTGGCAGACCGAAACCGGCGGGATCCTGATTACGGGGCTTCCGGGGGCCATAATCGCCAAGCCAGGATCGGCGACGAAACCATTTCCGGGGCTCGTGCCGCAAGTGGTCAAAGAAGACGGATCACCGGCTGGGCCAAACGAGGGCGGCTACCTGTGCATCAATAAGCCGTGGCCGGGCATGCTCCGCGGCACCTACGGTGATCCCGAGAACAAGCGCATCAAGGAAGTCTACTTCAGCAGGTTCCCGGGCAAGTACTTCACGGGCGACGGCGCGCGTTTTGACGAGGACGGCGATTACTGGCTGATGGGCCGCGTAGACGACGTTATCAACGTGTCCGGTCATCGGCTGGGCACGGCAGAGGTCGAGTCCGCGCTGGTGAGCCATCCTGCTGTTGCCGAAGCCGCCGTGGTCGGGTATCCGCATGACATCAAGGGAGAAGGGATCTACGTGTACGTGACCCTGAAGGACGGCCAGCAACCGTCCGATGACCTGAAAAAGATCCTCTCCGGCCATGTCCGCTCGGTCATCGGACCGATCGCCACTCCGGATAAACTCCAGTTCGCACCCGGACTTCCGAAGACCCGAAGCGGCAAGATCATGCGCCGCATCCTCCGGAAGATCGCGCACAACCAGGTTGATGAACTTGGCGATACTTCGACGCTTGCCGATCCGAGTGTCGTCGATAGCCTCGTCAAGAACCGGGTGTAGGAGAGATCGGAAAGAAGAGGCTCTGTTCGACCGAAATCGGGAGCCCATGTGCCGTCGCCAAGACAGCACATGGGCTTTTTTTCTTGCTCTTCGCCGATTCGGGCAATTTCTGCTAAAATAAAAACCGGAGGTAGAGCAGACATGAAAAAGCTCACACTGTTCCTCGCCGTGGCGTTTTTCGCGGTTACCGCCGCAGCCCAGGAAAAACGATTTGACGTACCGCTCGAGGACTCCCCCTCGCTCGGTCCGGCCAGCGCTCCCGTCACCATCATCGAGTTCATCGACTTCCAGTGACCGCACTGCGTGGCGGCCGGTCCGACCGTCAGGAAGATCATGGATACCTATCAGGGCAGGATAAGGCTCGTGATCAAGAACTATCCCTACCAGTACCGGGATTACTCGCACATCGCGGCGGAGGCGTCGCTGGCGGCCCGGGACCAGGGGAAGTACTGGGAGATGCATGACCTCCTGATCAGGCGCTCGCCCAGGCTTGACCGATCGAGCCTGATCGGATACGCGAAGGAACTCGGGCTGGACGTCGTCAAGTTCACTGATTCCCTCGACAAGCGAAAGCATGCGTCCGAGATCGAGCGTGACAAGGCGCTGGCAGTCAGGATGGACCTGTACAACACGCCGACCTTCTTCATCAACGGCAGGGAAGTCGTGGGTGAACGGCCGTTCGGGTATTTTAAGAAGCTCATCGACGAGGAACTGAAGGGAAAGAATTGAGTTAAGGGTTGAGAGTTCGGAGTCGGAACAAAAGCCTCATCTCCCAAGGGGAGAGGGCTGGGGCAAGGGGACAAGAGGTCACGATGCGGAGAATGATGAACATGTTATACCGTTTAATGACGGCAATAGCGTTTGTTGGGTTGATGACAATTTCCGTGGCCGCTTCCGCCGGCGCTTTGGCTCCCATGACACCCGTTCCGGTGCCAGAGCAGAACCCCCAGACGCCGGAAAAGATCGAACTGGGCAAGAAGCTGTTCTTCGACCGCCGGCTTTCCGGTGACGGGACCATGAGCTGCGTGACCTGCCACGACCCGGAGCACGCCTTCACTGACGGACTCGACATCTCGCTCAGCTACCCCACGACCAGGAACTGGCGGAACGCGCCGACGCTCCTGAACGTGGGCTTTCAGAAATACCTGTTCCACGACGGCAGGGCGCTCACGCTGGAGGACCAGGCGCTGTTCCCGATGATGTCGGCCTTCGAGATGAACAGAAACCTCGATTTCGCCGAGGAGGTGATCCGCTCGGTCCCGGAGTACGTCGAGGCCTTCCGGAAGGTCTTCAATGCCGAACCCAGCCGGGAGCGAATGGCCATGGCAATCGCTGCATTCGAGCGGACGCTCATCTCGCGGAACACCCCGCTGGAGCGCTTCCTGAAGGGGGACAAGAAGGCGCTCTCGGATGAAGCGAAAAAAGGCCTGGTGATCTTCACACAGAAAGGGAAATGCATCGACTGTCATTTTGGCGTGAGCCTGTCGGACGACGCGTTTCACGCTCTTCAGGTGCCCGAGAACCCCGAGCACCAGTCCGACCCGCGGATCGCGGTCACCCGGCGCTTTGTCGCGAAGGTCTATCATTTCGAAGATTACCGGACGCTGACCGAGGACCCCGGCAGGTACCTCATCACGAAGGACCGGAAGGACTGGAAGGCCTTCCGCACGCCGACGCTGCTTGACATAGCCGCGACCGGGCCCTACATGCACAACGGCATCTTCGCGTCGCTCGACGAGGTGATCGATTTTTTCGATAGGGGCGGAGGCAAGGGGAACACGGCGCTGAAGCCGCTGAGATTGACGGACAAGGAGAAGCGCTCTCTGAAAACGTTCCTCGTTGAGGCCCTTTCCGGAGAGCCGTCCCCCTTCGAATACCCTAAGATACCGTAAACCTGGCTGGTACCGGGGAACAGCCCTGACCGGAAAATGGAGATCGTAAATTGAACATGTACGAGGTATTGATCATGTCCGGAGGTTTTCTATCTATCTCGGAGGAGTTTACTCATGAAGGAAATTGAGGACATCATCCGGGAAAAGCCGCATCTCGCGGACCCCTTCCGCTTCTATGAAAAGACACTGGAATTCATCGCGTCTGTGAACGGAACGGCCGCCTCCGCGGGCGCGGACCAGGGCGCCTATGCCCGCGAACAGGCGCCCGTCATCTTTGCGCGTTTCTCAGCACTGCTTGGTCTGCCGGAAGGGGTCCTTACGCCGCTGTTGCAGGCCCTGGAGGTGGGGGAAATCGATTTCGCGAGACTGCCGCATGGCGAGGTCCCGGCCTTTTCGCTTCCCTATGACGAGGACGACCTGTTCATGATGCTCTATCTGCTGAGCAGGCCCTGGTTTCTTGCCCTGCGGGGGAAGACCCGCCTTGATGAAAGGGTCTGGGAGGAGGGGAGATGCCCCGTCTGTCATGCCCGTCCGGCCGTAACCGGGGCAACGGAGGCCGGACGGCGCACAGCCTTCTGCTCGTTCTGCAGGACCACGGGATACGCCGTCTCTACCGGTTGCCCGGTCTGCCTTTCCGAAGACGGGTCAAAACAGAGCGTTTTCCGCTTCGAGGGCGAGGACGGTTTCAGTATCTTGACCTGCGATCATTGCCGATCCTATGTGAAGATAATCGATGCGGCGATGTTGTCGCGCTGGTCAGCCGAGATTGCAGACATCGCCAGCCTGCCGCTCGACATTCGCGCGCAGGAAAAGGGGTATATGCGCCGGGCCCCGAACCCGATCGGCATTCGGAAGATCACGACGCGGGGCTAGGGCCTTCCGGGCCCGCCGGGGAGGTTCGCCGTGCGCGGACCCTACCGCATCAGCTGGTCGACCCACTGGACGAGTTCAATTTTTTCCTTGGGCGCGCCGTCCATGCGCGCGACCTGGGTCCCGTTCTTGAACAGGATAAAGGTCGGCGTTGCCTTGACCATGAAGCGCCTCTGGAGGTCCGGCTCCAGGTCAATATCGATCCTGACCGTTTTCAAGCGGCCGGCTCGCCAGCTCGCAAGGTCGTTCACGACCGGCTCGATCATGCGGCAGTAGCCGCACCATTTCGCCCAAAACTCGACGAGCACATATCCCGGCCAGTCAAAGATCTCGCGGTCGAACGTCGCCGCCGTGGCGGTGACCGGATGCCGGGGGAATTCGAGCGGCGTTTTGCACTGGCCGCAGATGGGGTTTGACGAAAGCTTTTCAGCTGGCACCCGGTTGAGCGTGCGGCAGGCTTTGCATCGCAGTACGATCGGTTCCGACATGCTTGCTCCTTCTCTCAGGTACGGGGAACCCCGTCGCTGTTAGTATATCACGCTAAAAAACGAACTGAAGCAGGAGTTCAGTCGTCCCGGACCCATTTTCTTGCGGCGAACGGCATGGTGAAGCTGGAAAAGAACGCGGTTTTATTGTTTCCCCTTCGTGGTATAATACCACGTATTCGCTGAATGGGCGAACAGGAGGAGCCGTCCCTATCGACAGTTTGTATTCACACGTGAGGAGGAAGTTATGAAACCGATCGTCGTTATTGCTGTGATCATCTGTTCCATTCTGATGCTGTCGGGATGCATTTATACGCATGTCACCACGCCCTTAAGTATTGAGCTCAATAAAACGGACCTCGGTCATAAGCAGGGAGAGGCATCCATGTACTCCGTGCTATGGCTAGTAGCCTGGGGAAATGCGGGGGCCGCGGCTGCAGCGAACAATGGCGGGGTAACCGTGCTGACACACATGGATAGGGAATTCGAAGGTATCCTGTTCGGCATCTATACCCGAACAACTACGATCGTCTACGGCGATTGAGGAAGGAGCCGGAGATGAAAACCATCGGCCGCATATCCTTCATCTGGATAGTCTGCATGCTCCTGATTGGATGCTCCAATGCTCTGCTGTTCAGTCATACGGTGGAGCCTCTCACTTTAAACCCAAACCCTACCGAGGTCCGGGAAAGCCTGACCAAGGCGCGCGGATATATTATTCAGGGGGAGACCCCATTCATGTCGACCATAAGCGTTCGACTGGGGAAAAATGGACTAGGTGAAGTTGCAAAACAAGAGGGGATCGATACGATCTACTATGCCGATCTGGAAAAGTGGAGCTGTTGCTTGGGCTTTTGGAGAATGGACGTCGTGCACATTTACGGCAGGTAGGGGCCGCACGCTCGGGACAATCGGACCCGATAAGGCTGTCAGAACATCACTGGCCGCCTTTTTTATTGGTGCTATCAGATCACGATCGAAGCCGCCGGCAAACGCATTGCCTAAATCCGCAGGTATAGTACGCTCGCTATAAAAAAAGGCTGCTATCATGACATACGCGAGGAGGACCACAATGGACCTGTTCGAAGCCATCAAGACGCGAAGAAGCGTCAGAAAATTTTTTGACAAGCCTGTGGAGGACGAGAAGCTCGCCGCCGTGCTCGAAGCCGTGCGCATGGCGCCATCGTGGGCCAACTATCAATGCTGGCGCCTCGTCGTCGTGAAGGACAAGGCCGTGAAGGAAAAGATCAGCGAGCTCTCCTACGTTGAATCCTACTTCTCGCCCAAGGGCTACAAGGCGAACCCCTCGAAGAGGGCGCTTGCCGAGGTTCCGGCGGTCATCGTGCTCTGTGCAGATCCGGCCCAGTCAGGGGTCCTCTGGGGCCAGAACTATTATCTCACCGATGCCGGGATCGCTTCCCAGAACCTGATGCTGGCTGCGCGGGCGCAGGGATTGGGCACGGTCTTTGTGGGCGTTTATGACGAGGACAAGTTGAAGTCGCTCCTTGGCATCCCCGCTTCGATCAGGATCGTGGGGCTCTTCCCGCTGGGCTACCCGGTGGAAGAGAAAAAGGACGGTCCTCCGCGGAAGCCGCTTCAGGAGATCTGCTTCTCTGAGAAATGGGGAGGGCAGTAGTTGAACGCGACGTGCATACTGATGCATGCATCAACGGGCAGTGCTCGTGAGAACAGGTTGATCGGTCGGGGCTGCGAGAGGAGGAACCAATGGGAGATTTCAAGCAGGGAGACCTGGTGCGGCATGAACAATTCGGGATAGGCCGCGTCGAGGAGGCGGACGGGCAGGACTGCATCGTCTATTTTCCACGGCCTGATAAGCGGGAGCGTGCCGCAGAGGAGGAACTGCAGGCCCTGTCCGAGATCGAGAGAAGCACCTTCGAGATGATGAAGCTGGCTGCCCTCGAGGCCAGCCGCGAAGAGCTTCCGAGGATCGCCCTCGGCACGCGATGGCAGGGCGGGGAAATGATCCTGAAGCCCGGGGACCCGAAACTGGCGGCGAAGAGCTTACCCATCGAGACCTTTTTCCATAAGATCGTGATGGCCCGCGACCGCCTGCGCGTCATGGAGGCGCAGATCAACGGCCACAAGGTGCTCACGGACACTGAAAAGGTCGAGCTGCAGCAATATATTACCCGCATTTACGGATCGCTCACCACCTTCAATGTCCTGTTCAGGGAAAAGAGCGATTATTTCGTGGGCCAGAAGTCGGAAGCGTGAACGGCCGGGGGGCCGTCGGGAAGCCGCAGCCCTCCGCTTCTGCCGCAATGCAACGACCTGTCACCCGCTCGAGCCCTTCGCGACAATGGCAAGCATTTGCAAGCAGTAGCGACAGTTTGAAGACCGCATGCTACCCAACGGGCAATGCATATTCAATCGTTTACTTCCCAGTCTGGTGCAAACCTTGCGTAATGGCCCCTTCTGGTATACTTCTTCATGTAATGCCGTGACCGCATGAACAGGATGCAGTAGCAAAGAAGGTGGACCTTCCATGAGGATGATCTCCGTGTTCTTATCCCTCCCACCCCGTTTCCATCTATCTCCCATTGCCTAAATTAGTACGACACGACTGTTACTTTTTGTTAAAAATATGCTACAATATGTTATTATGTCCAGCGACGGCTTTTTCGCGCCGGACCTCCGGAGACCTCTGATGCCGGTGTTCGAGCCATCGCAGTACCAGTTCACTTGCCACGCCTTTGCCGTCCTCACGGTCGGTGTTGGGATCTTCTTCTTCGGTTTCTTCTTCCTCGTCCGGGAGCGTGGATCAAGCGTGTCGGTACGGAACTGGATCTTCACGCTCACCGAGAGCCTCTGGCTGCTGTCATTCGGCATGGCCTACGCAAGCCGACGGGACGATCTCGTGCAGTGGTGGTTTCTTGTCGGCGACATCGGCGTCGTGTTCATCCCGGCTGCACTGCTTGCCCTGAACGTGACCATCGCAGGACGCGGCCGGGAGCTCCGGGGGTGCGTCAGGGCAAGCGTTGCCCTGTCCCTGCTGTTTTGCACGGCCCTGATCACGTCGGATCATTTCATCGGGGGGCTGCACCACTATTCCTGGGGCCCGGCTCCGGCGTACGGCGTCATCGGCATACTGTTCATCGCGTATGTGATCGCTGTCGGCGTCGGCTCCCTCATCCTCTTCATCCACGCTTACCGGAACAGCACGGAGCCGCATATCCGGCTGCGACAGCGGGGCTTCCTGGTCGCCGCACTCATCGGATACCCCGCATTCGTCGATTTTATCCCCAAGTTCGGCATCCCCTTGTACCCCTTCGGGTATATGCCGGTGGCCCTGTACATGATCTATGTCACACGGGTGATCGTGCTCTACCGCATGGTGGACATCACGCCTGAACTGGCCACGAAGCAGATCCTGGAAACCATGCAGGGCGCGGTCATCGTCGCGGACCTGGAGGGCAGCATCCGCGTCGTGAACCGGGCTGCCCAGGTGATGCTCGGGCGCGGCAGGGGCGACCTGCTCGGCAGGGACCTCGCCGGGCTGCTGCCGGTTAACGCGGGGCTCCGGGACAGGGTCCGCCGCGGGGAACGGGCCGCGTCGCAGGAGATGGTCTGGATGGGGCAGGAGGGGCAGCGGCACGAAGTGAACGTCTCGGCCTCGCTCCTGACCGACGGCCGGGATGACACGCCGATAGGGGTCGTCTATGTCGCACATGACATCACGAACCGTAAGCTGGCGGAAGAAGGGCTGAAGGAGGCGAACCGGAAGCTGGAGAACCTGGACAAGCTCAAGTCCGATTTCGTGTCCATCGTGTCCCACGAGCTGCGCACGCCGCTCACCTCGATCAAGGCCAATGCCGAGTTGATCCTCATGAAGCCCGCCATGGAGTTGGAGCGGAAACACAAGTTCCTGAAGGTCATCAACGAGGAGAGCGAACGGCTGGGCAGGCTCATCAACGACCTCCTCGATCTGTCACGGATCGAGGCCGGGATGGTTCACTGGCGAGATGAAGAACTTTCGCTTGAGGATGTGCTGCAGAAGTCGGTCGACGGCGTCCTGCCGCTCGTGCAGGTCAAGGGGCTGCGGCTCAAGATGTCCATTGATGAATCGCTGCCGCCGGTTCACGGCGACGTAGACAGACTTGTCCAGCTCATGACCAACCTGCTTTCCAACGCGGTCAAGTTTACACCCGCAGGCGGGACGATCACGGTCGAGGGGCGTCTTGAACCCTCACCGCAACGACAGCTTGTCGTGGCCGTTTCCGATACGGGCAGCGGCATCCCGCCCGGGGAGCTGAAGCTGATCTTCGACAAGTTCCACCGGTCCAGCGACCAGTTCATGAGCCAGACCGAGGGAACGGGCCTGGGGCTTTCGATAGCCCGCCAGATCGTCGAACATCATGGCGGAGCCATCTGGGCAACCAGCGCGCATGGCTCGGGAAGCACGTTCACCTTTACTCTTCCCCTTGCCCCTGTACGCCCGATGCTCCGCGGCGCGGGACCGCTTCAGGACTACGCCACGACCCCGTGGTCATGATCTGATGGCGGCTTTTCCGCCACGCCGTTCCGCCTTGACAAACAACGCAGAGATGTTATCTTGTAGGGGGATTCATATCTTTCAGAAGCGCCTGCGGCGATGCCGGTGGGCCGCTGCGGGGAGCAACGGTGCGGCGACCACGGCCGACCGGGAAAGGCAGGAACGCTTAGAACATGGACCGGGAGATCCGAACGATTCTTCTTGTGGACGGCAGCGCCTCGCTGCTCTTTTCCATCGGTATGCTGCTGAAGCGTCTCGAGTACCGGGTGGAGACTGCGCGCAGCGCCGAAGATGCGCTCCGGAAGATGGAGGATCACCTGCCCTCCATCGTGCTGACCGAGACTGCGCTTCCCGGCATGCGGGGGAGCGACCTGCTCAAGCGGATCAAGGACGATCACCTGCGCCGGAGCATCCCGGTGGTCATGCTCACCGTCGAGCGCGACCGCGAAACGCAGGATGCCTGCATGCGGCTTGGCTGTGCCGCGTATCTCCTCAAGCCGGTCGATCCTGACCTGCTCTACCGGACGCTCCAGGCCGTATCGGAAACCATTCCTCGTGCGCATATCAGGCTCAAGACCTCGCTTGCGGTGACGGTCGGAGACGGGACGCCGATGGGCGGCGCGTCCCGGGACGAGCTCGCCATCGCCATCTCGGAAGGCGGCATGTATGTCAGCACGCGGTATCCGCAGCCACAAAGCGCGCTGACGCCGGTCCGTATCTTCCTGCCGCATGCAGAGATCCGGGCGCGGGCGGTCGTTCTGTACAGCTTCCCCAAGGGCGCGGGACCCTACCTCGAGGCAGGCATGGGGATGAAATTCGTCGACCTTGCCGACGCAGACCGGGAATCGATCAGGCAGTTCATCAGGGAACAACTGACCCGCGATATCGCTCCCACGGAAAGCTCCGGTACGAAGCCGCCCGACTGGGGATCGGTACGTACTTGATAAGGAAGGCTTGAGATCATGGCGGACGGTGCGGGTAAGGAAGCTGCAAGCGGCAGCGTAGAGCGGAAAAAGAATTTTCTCGTCGTTGTGGACGGTAATCCCCGGGACCGTTACGAAACGGGCATGCTGCTGCAGCGCCTCGAGTACAACGTTTTTACGACGGGAACCGCGGAGGAGGCCGGTCAGTATATGGATATTGCCATGCCCTCGCTCGTCGTTACCGAGATGCTGCTCCCTGCTATGAACGGCATGGAGTTCGTGAACAGGATCAAACAGGCGCCTCGTACGAAGAACGTTCCCGTCGTCGTCCTGTCGCAGATGAAGGACCCGAAGATCGAAGAGCTCTGTATGGTCGCCGGCTGCGCATCCTATCTCCGCAAGCCCGTTGACCCCAACACGCTCTACCGGACCGTTCAGCACGCGATCGAGGCGACACCCCGGCATTACATCCGGCTCAACACCTGCTTCAAGGCCGTCATCGGAGGCCAGGCTGCCGCCGGGAGCCCCGATCCCGGTGGTGACTACGTCACGGCCCTTTCCGAGAACGGGCTCTTCATCAGGACCTATCATCCGCGGCCGCTCAAAGCGGTGCTTCCCGTGACGTTCTTCATGCAGGGCCGGCAGGTGAATGTGCAGGCGTGCGTCCTCTATGCCTTCACCTCGGCCGGCGGGCCGCTCAAAGAGCCCGGCATGGGCATGAAGTTCATCGAGATATCCGATGCCGATCGCGAATTCATCAGGGCCTTCATCCGGGACCAGGTAACGAATTAACGACCCGGTTTCCCGCCTCTCCCTCTGCTCACGGCAGCTCGCCCCTGGCGACCACCACAACGGTTATATTGTCCGCCCCGCCGTAATCGTTCGCAGCTGCGATCAACTTTACGACCGCTTCAGCCGGGCTGTCCCGGATCAGAATGCTTTCGATCTCCGGGCCCTCGACCATCTCGGTCAGCCCGTCGGTACAGAGCAGGAACACGTCAGCCGGTCCGAGCTCGATCGTCCGGTGGTCGACGTGCACTTCCTGCTGGATCCCAAGCGCCCGAGTGATGATGTGACGCAGCGGGCTTCGCCTCGCCTGTTCCGGCGTGATCAACCCGGCCCGGACCTGCTCCGCCACGACCGCATGGTCCTCGGTCACCTGCCGGAGACTTCCGTCGCGCAGCAAATAGGCGCGGCTGTCGCCGAGGTGGGCGACGTAGGCCCTCTTCCCGGTCATGAGCAGGGCCGTCATCGTTGTTCCCATGCCCGCGAGAGACGGGTCCTGCGAGCCGGTTTCAACGATCCTCGCGTTGGCGGTCGTGAAGGCGGTGTCCAGGGTTGCCTCCGCCGTTTCGGGGTCGAAGCCGCGGGAGACGCTTTCCCGGACGATCATCCTGAGCGTCTCAATTGCCAAGCGGCTCGCCACTTCGCCACCCCGGTGTCCTCCGATCCCGTCGGCCACGGCATAGAGCGCGATATCGTCCTCGGCGAGCACCGAGTCCTCGTTGTTTTCCCGTATCCTGCCTCTGTCCGTGCCTGCTGCTGAAATAATTTTCATCGGGTTGGTTTCGGCGGTCTCCCCGGTCCCGGGCGGAGGCTTAGGGGCCATGGCCGGCAGGCAGATCCCGAGAAAGGAACTGCCGCACCGGGGCCGGCGCCGAATCATAGGAAAAATGATAGATGAGAACAGGCGCCCCGTCAAGGTCAATATCACGAGACGGCAATCCCGCCTCGTCCTTGCTATTTCGGGCCTAACCCTCTATAATGATCAGCACTGTTTTGCGCCGGCTGTTGAGCGGCAATTTCCGACCGTTGTGCAGGGGCAGCCGATCTGCGTCCGACATGAGAACAGCGCCTGATGATCTTCTGAAGAAAACCTGGGTCGTTCTTGCTGATGCAGCATCATCGTTCGGGAGGAACAACGGCCTGACCCTGGCGTCGTCGCTCGCATTCTCGGCGATGCTCGCGATCATACCCGCGCTGTTCCTGCTTACCCTCATGCTCAGCGCCGCCATCGGCTCATCGGCGCGGGCGGTGCAGGAGACGAGCGATCTCATGACGCAGCTCATTCCCGCCTACAGCCGGGTG
>Ga0335081_10000956_pt1 | contig 46300 bp, 38 predicted proteins | sample Lox_Sample_35_FD_206713 | JGI IMG/M metagenome (GOLD analysis project Ga0335081, IMG submission 206713) | Soil microbial communities from Loxahatchee National Wildlife Refuge, Florida, United States - Lox_Sample_3.5 | ecosystem: Environmental > Terrestrial > Soil > Wetlands | place: USA... | reverse complement strand
CGTGACGAGTAAGGAGCGAAAACTGGGAAAGCCAATATAACGGCAGACCTTAAAAGAAGCTTAAGGTTCGCTTGAGACCTCTTTCTGCAGAGTCGCCACGACTGACGGCGTTCACCTCAGCGCGCGGGTTCGGAATACAGCAAGTCGCCTACCATAGATCTTGCATTCCGCCGCGCAAAAGGCTTAGTATCGTACTACGATATACCTAGGCAGTCGGTCCGGATGAAAACCAAGTCTCCTGAGCCGAGAAGAAAGAGTGACGAAGATGAGAATGCGCCGGTTACGAAATCTGATGTTCTATGGTCTGGTCGGATTCGCGTTTGTCGCCGCCGGGTGCAGTCACAAAGTCGCATTTAAGCCGCCCGCCGCGCCGCCTGCGGCGAATCCGCCCGCACAGCCCACCGTCACCCTGGATGCCTCTCGCACCAATATCGCGCAAGGCCAGTCTGTGAACCTGCGCTGGTCTTCAACGAACGCAACCTCGGTCACCGTAACGCCGGAAGTGGGCAATGTGGCGGCTCAAGGCAATTCGATGGTCACTCCAAGGCAATCCACGACATACACCGCAATGGCCACGGGACCGGGCGGATCGGCGACAGCCAGTACACATGTAACAGTCAACGTAGCCGCAGCGGCCGCTCCTGCTCCCGCCGGTCCGAGCGTTGAGGAGATGTTCACCAAGGAGGTGCAGGACGCCTTCTTCGATTATGACAAGGCGAATATCCGTAGCGATGCGCGCCAGGCCTTATCGAAGACAGCGGAGTTCCTGCGCTCGTATCCGCAGGTCGCCATCGTCATCGAAGGCCATGCCGACGAGCGCGGAACCACCGAGTACAACGTCGCTCTCGGAGACCGGCGCTCGGATTCGGCGAAGGATTTTCTGGTAGCGCAAGGCGTCGCCGGGGATCGGATTCAGACGGTCAGCTACGGGAAAGAACGGCCGGTCTGCACTGGGGAAAACGAGTCCTGCTGGCAGCAAAACCGGCGCGCGCACTTCCGCATGGGCGGAGCAACTCCTTCGCATCTCAGCGGCAATTGATCCTTGACGGCCGTTACGGGGCCAGGGCCGTGCCGGCGGTTCCGCATTCGGTGTCGCCGCGTTGCGGTGAAACGCGCGGCGACTTCGGCCGAACATGGCTCGCTTATTTTCAGACCACAAGCGCGATGGTGAAGCCGTCGTAACCCTTGCTGCCCACGGTCTGCATGGCTGTGGCCGTAACCCGAGGCTCGGCGGCGACGGCTTCGTTGAAACGCCGCACACCCTGGACCATCTCATCCTGGCTCGACGGATCGGCAACCGCCCCCTTGCGTATCACGTTGTCTCCGATAATCATGGTGCCGGGGCGGGAGAGCTTGAGCGCCCAGGCGAAATAGTCCACATAGCTGGGCTTGTCCGCGTCGATAAAAATGAAATCGAAGGGGCCCCTTCCCTCGGCCGTGATTTGCTGCAAGCTTTCGATGGCTCGTCCCAGGCGTAGCTCCACCACGCCCGCAAGCCCCGCGCGTGCGATATTGGGCCGCGCGACCTCCGCGTGCTTCGGCTCGGCTTCCAGAGTGATCAGACGGCCTCCCAGGGGCAGGGCCCGCGCCAGCCAGATCGTGCTGTATCCTCCGAGCGTGCCGATCTCCAGAATCTTGCGCGCGCCGAGCGAACGAACGAGCAATTGCAGAAAATGCCCTTGGTTCGGCGAAACGTTGATGGGCCGCAGTCCCGCCGCTGCGCTATCCTGGAGAGCCGCTGTGAGCGCCGCGTCGGGGGGCTCGAAGAGGTCGTTGATGTAGCGGTCAACCGCGCTCCAAAGTTCCTGAGTCATGGATCTCCCTGGCTTAGAATTCGCGCACGCGAAATCCCCGTCGCGGCGCCAACGCTATCAATTTAGCAAAGTGGAATCAGGCAAACCGCACAAGTTGGCGAGACGGACTATTTCGCGGGCCCGGAAGAGACCGTGCGGTCCATGATGCTTTTTTGAAACTCCTGGTCCTCGGAAAGAGAGCACATGGTCTCGCCCATGGGAAAAGCGCTCAGCTTGAAATTCCGCTTTGACGTGAACGAATGCGTGTAGGCCTTGGGGTCCTCGAACGTGGCTTCCAGCTCGAGAGTATCGTGGTCCACGCGGCGAAAGCGCTCAATGGCGTGCAGCTCCTGGCTGTGGGGGTGGCCAACCATGTCGAGCCAGGTCTTGTCGTTGAATCCGATGGTATCGATGACGAGCGTGTCGCCTTCATAGTGCCCCACCGAATCGCCCAGCCAGGTAACGTCCACGTCTTTTGGGTGCGGCTGATTCATCTGCACGATGCGCCAGACGTGCAGATACTCAAACAGGAGATAGACCTGCTTAGGAGTCTGCACGATCGTGAACTGCCACGGGTAGGAGTACATCCGGAACGGGCCCGGCGGGTCGCAATACTTCTGCACCGGATCGTTGGGCTGAAATGTCTCGTTGGCTCCAAATGGCGGCTTCGCCGCTCTCAGCCGTTCGAGACCCCACGGCGTCAGCGGAAGCTCTTCGGGCTTCGACCCACTGGGGTTGGCCGGATCCCAGCTCGTGTTCCCCGCCTTTACCGTCCAATTTCCCGAAAGGTCCGGTATCCGCGAAGCAGTTTGAGCCCCGGACGAATCCTTCCTCGCCGATCGACCGTTCGCCGCCACCATGCGCCATAGAACGACGCCCAGAAGGACGATGAACATCCAAAAGAGAATGGTCTTCGCCGTGGAACTCGAATTCATTCCCTGCCTCTTCTCCTCAAGCTGTGCCTTTCCTCTCGCCGGTCCGCTCTCTCATGGCAAGTGAGGCAGCGGTGTGCCGTTCACTGTGAACTTCAATAGAAAACTGGCAGTGCCGCTGATGCCCACGGGTGCGCCGTTCTTCGCCGGATGGGTTTCCGCGACCACCTGATCGCCCGGCTTGAGCGAATCCTTGTTCCAGCCAAACCGGCTCATCAGCAGCGGCGGAGAAACTTCCATAGACCAATGCTGGATATCGCCGCCAACCTTTGAGTCGAGGTGCCCATCAATATGGAAGATAACGTGCGGATTGCTCCAATCCACTTTGGTGACTGTCCCCGTGATGGTAACGACTTTGTCCATCTCGTACCCGGCGGTCCCATGATGCGCAAAGGCGGGGCTCGCGGCGAAAAGCGCGGCCACGGCCGCAAGAGTTAGCAGAAATTTCGTTCGCAAAGAACACCTCGCTCCGTACTTCGGAAACTACGCCATTCCCGGTTGTCGCGCAAGCGCGGCAACCAATTCTCCGAGACGAATCGCTAATCCATCTTCTTGCGGGCGAAGTAAAACTGCGATGCGGCCAGAAGAAGGAACATGATCACGGCAAAAACATTGCTCGTGCTCCAGGCGCCGGTAATCTTCGGACCAAACTGAAATAAGCCGGGACGGAAGAGATGGTAGCGGAACTCCTGATCTTCCATGAGCGCGACCACGATCCCCAGCAGGCCGAACACTCCGCCCCCGGCGATCAATCCGCTGGCGTAGAGCGGGCCGGGACCCACGTCGCTTCCCGCTTCGGCTCCGCGGCTGCGTTCCACCAGCCACCGCACCGCGCCGCCCGCAAAAATTGCCATGGTGGTGGCGATCGAAAGATATGCCCCGGTAGCGAAAGGCAAGGAGCGAACGCCCAGAAGCTCCACGGTAATGACCAGAAAGACTCCCAGCAGCACCAAACGCCAGGGCAGCCGCCGGTTAAGGATGCCGCTGATCACCGTGGCCATGAGCCGGGCCTGCGGCGCGGCTGCTTTATCGCTGCCGATCCCTTGCACCCACTGAATCTCCACGCGCCGCGTATCGGGATCGTAGAGGTATTTCCCATCGGGGACGACATCCGAACCCAGCGCGTTGATCAGCGTGTAGGTACGGCCCTCGTAAACATAGCTCGGATTTTCCACCTGCACACCCGCCGGCAGATTCGCGATATCGACGTTGATTTGCACCGGCTTGTATTCGGCCAAACCCAAATTCATCAGCTTCAATGTGCCGCCAATAACGAAGACGGAGGCCATGGCCCCAATGATCAAGGCGATCTGCTGCTTCGATGGCGTCGCGCCCACCAGAAAGCCAGTCTTGAGATCCTGCGACGTGCCGCCGGCATTAGCGGCCGCCACGCACACCACGCCGCCAATCGTGAGCGCCAGCGCGGAGTAACTGCCGCCGGTCCAGCCCGCCAGCAAAAACACGGCGCAAGTGGCCATCAGCGTCGCGATCGCCATGCCGCTGATGGGATTCGACGAAGTGCCGATCAGCCCGGTGATGCGCGAAGAGACCGTGGTGAATAGGAACCCAAAGACCAGCACGAAAATCGCCGCCAGAAGATTAGCGAAGAGCCCGGTCTTGGCGCCAGGAATCGGGCGGAACGTCAGCAAAATCCAGATCATGGCCACCACCGCCGCGGCGCCCATCACGACAAACTTCATGGGCAGATCGTGCTCGATGCGGCTGGCTACCACGGTGCGCCCTTCGCGGTCCGCCTTCATCTCCTTGAGCCCCGTCGTGAGCGCGGCCCAGATCGTGGGCATCGTCTTGGCCAGGGTAATGACGCCCGCCGCAGCCACGGCGCCCGCTCCCATGGGCCGGATGTAGCTCGACCACAGTTGGTCGGAGCTCATTTGCGGAATGGGAATTGTGCTGGGATAGAGCGCCTGATTCGGCGCCAGCGAACCGAAAAAGCGAATCGCCGGCATCAGCACCAGCCAGGAAAAAACGCCCCCGGAAAGCAGAATGCCCGCGATGCGCGGGCCGATGATATAGCCCACGCCGAGATACTCCGGCGTGATGTTCGCGCGAAACGAAGCGCCGGGAAGCCATTTGGGATCGTACGTGGGCGTATCGCGCCACGCGCCGATCGTATTCATCAGCACCGAGTAGAGCCCGCCAAGCCCCAGTCCCCAGAAAACGCGGCTGGCGAAGGAGCCGCCGCGATCGCCGGCAACGAGAACATCGGCGCAGGCCGTCCCTTCCGGATAGAGCAGATTGCCGTGCTCTTTGACGATGAGCTGACGCCGCAGCGGAATCATGAAAAGCACGCCCAGCCACCCGCCAATCAACGCCAGGAAAAACACGCCCCAATATTCGAGCGGGAATCCGAGAAAAATCAGCGCCGGAAGCGTGAAGATCACTCCGCCGGCAATCGATTCCCCGGCCGAGCCGGTGGTCTGCACGATATTGTTCTCGAGGATGCTGACCTTGCCGAAGGCGCGCAGAATGCTGATCGAAAGCACCGCGATGGGGATCGACGCCGAGACGGTGAGCCCGGCGCGCAGGCCTACATACACGGTAACCGCGCCGAAGAAAAGTCCGGCGACGATGCCTGCCAGGATGGCCCGCAACGTGAATTCAGGAACGCCCTTTTCCGAATCGACGTACGGTTTGAACTCTCCAGGAGGCGAGGTCGAACTCCATGTCTTCGTCGCCAAACGTCACCTCAAAAGAAGATTGGCCGCGAAAGCGTTCCTAGCAAGCGCCGCATCATAGCTTGCGGCAAAAATCCCTGTCCACGTCATTCTGAGGCCACTGGGTGAAGCAAGAATCTCTGAAAATGAGACTTGTAGCTCAGGTCGCCCGCCGCTTTTTGGCGGGAGACCTGAGGCTTTTCTCAAGATGATCGAGGCTTACCAAACATGGTAGAAGCCGTCGCGGCGCGCCATGGTCACAGCCACTCCGAAGAGCTTCTGCAGGCGCTCCTCGGTAAGCACTTCGGTCTTGGGGCCATCGGCGAAAATCCGGCCTTCCCGCATCATCACCACGCGATCGATCTCCGGAAGGATATCGGCCAGGTGATGGGTAATCAGAACGATGCCCACGCCCTGCTGCGCCAGCCGGCGCAGGCTCTGCCGCAATTCGCTTTGCGCCGCGAGGTCCAGCGCGTTGCTGGGCTCGTCGATCAGCAGCATCTCGGGATTGTGCACCAGGGCGCGGGCGATCAGCACGCGGCGCATCTCTCCCGCGGACATTTCGCCCACCGGCTTGTCCGCCAGATGCCCAGCCTCCAGCTGATCGAGCGCCGCGGCGGCGCGCCGCCGCATCTCTTCCGTGACGTGCATCTCCGGCCAGATCGTGGAGCTGGCGAAAAAGCCCGAAATTACGGCGTCGCGGCCCAGCGTGTGCAAAGTACGCTCGCTGGGCAATTCCGCGGCGACGATGCCGAGCCGCTTGCGCAGCTCGAATACCTCCCAGCGCTCCCGCCCAAAGATGCGCGCCCGCATCCCTTCGCGCGCGATGGGATAGCACTCGCAATTCATGGTCTTGATCAGCGTGGATTTCCCGCAGCCGTTAGGACCAAGGATGGCGATGTGCTCGCCGCTGGCGATCTGCAGGGAGATATCGTGCAGCACGATCTTTTCGCCGCGCGCCACCGAGGCGTGCTCCAAATCAACGAAACTGCCGGGATCGGCCGTCATTTTTCCTCGTTCTCTCCGATGATTCTGGCGCCTGAATCCATGCGCTCGATTAGAAGCGCCAGCAGATTGTCATCCCGAACCCGGCCGTTTTTTGGACGGCGGTGAGGGATCTGCTTTTCTCCCGCTTCGGCAATCCGTCAGCGCGCTCTAAGCCGCCAGGACGAAACCACTGAAATTAGCGGAAATCGCGGTGGTTGTCACATGCGATTTGGAACCTGGAACTTGAACCACTACGCCGATGGCCGCGGGCAGATGAACACGATTCGCGCCGCTCTGTCCACGGCTTGCAGCTCTTTGCGTAACTCCCTAGGAGCGAGGGACACTGCCGCAGCCAGCCGCGCGCGGGATTCCGGCGTGAGCTCGAGCCGGTAAAGATCGGCGTGATACCCGAACGAATATCCCTGGTAAGCGACAGGGGTGGCATCAGCCTCGGCGACGAGCGCATCCCAAAAAGTCCTGCGGCGAAAGAATCCCCGCCGGGAAATGGCGCCTCGCGGGATTTCCACGGCCGGGCGTGGCGGCGTCAGACCGGACTCTATGGCGACGAGCGTGCACTCGGCCGCGTGAAATTCGCGCGAGGGGTCGGGATCGGGAAAGCGCGCCAGCAGTCCCGCCAGATCCCCCTCTTCGATATCGAAACCCGTCCACCAATAACGGTAGAAATGAAAAACCACCGTGCCCGAGCGGAAGATTTGCCGGATGCGCTTGGCGTCCTTGCCCGTGACGCTGAGCACCATGTCCAGAAGCTGGTCCGGGCGAAAGTTCTGCCGCACCACCGGCCGGGTCGTGATGTAGCCGGCTTCTTCCTCCGTGTAACGCACTGGGATCGCTTCAGGCAGCGGCATAGCCAAATCGTAGCGCAGGAAGCCACTCATCGTGAAACGCACCTCAAGAGGCTCGTATCCAGGGCAACCGGAGCCGGTTGGTGTAGAATCGCCGCACAGAAACCAAGAGGACATTCCGGATGAATAAGACGAAGATCGAATCCGCCCCGGAATCTGTGATTCAGGTTAAACAGCCGATGGTACGCGACTTTTCCACCGGCGGCGGCCACCTACCCGGCGATACCCTCGTCGAAGGCGATGAAAAGATCGTAACGAAGAAGTGGCAAGGCTACGCGCCCGAGAACCTCCATGTAGTCGGAAAGCCGATGCCCGCGATGCCCGAGGTGGCCATCCCGCGCTACACGGGCAAGGCGCTTTACGCCACGCGCGTCGTTTTGCCCGATCTGCTGCAGGTGAAGCTGCTCACGTCTCCGCATCCTCATGCCCGCATAAAAAACTTGGACACTTCGAAAGCCGAGAAGATGCCCGGCGTGTCCGCCATACTCACATACAAAAACGCCCCCAAAACTTTTCCGCTCTCGACGGAACTCAACTTTCAGGGCGATACAGTCGCCTTCGTGGCTGCCGAAACCGAGGACCAGGCCGAGGACGCGGTGGCCGCCATCGAGGTTGACTACGAGGTTCTTCCTTTCGCCTCCACGCTGGCGCAAGCCACCCCGCCCGATGCGCCGAACCTTCATGCGCGCCGAGGAAGAGGCAATCTCGTTCTCTTGCCGGAAGACGATCCCCACTACGATCCCAACGCTACCTTTGTGAACAAGCATGGCGATGTGGAAAAGGGATTCCAGCAAGCCGACGTGGTCAAGGAGTTCACTTACAGTTTTGCCGGGGCGACGGCCGTTCCCATGCAGCCGCTCAGCTGCGTGGCCAAATGGGATGGCGACAAACTCACCTTCTGGGGCATGGGGCAAGGAATCTACCCGCTGCGCGCTGAGATTGCCCGCGCGCTGGCCATCGATCCCACCACGATCCGTTACATCAACAAATATAACGGCTGCACTTTCGGGTCGATCCAGTCGGCGTCGCGCATACAGCCGTATATTGCTTATCTGGCAAAAATGGCCGGCAGGCCGGTGAAAGTCGCGCTGACCAAGAACCAGGAGCTGGCCTACATCAGCATCAAGCCGGAAACGATCACGAAATTCAAGGTGGGCGCTATGAAAGACGGCCGAATCGTGGCCCTCGCGCACGAGATTCATCTCAGCATCGGTGCGGAGGACGGAGACGGCCACTCCGCCTCTGAGCTTTCCAAGAACCAGCAAGAGCTCTACACCACCAAGGTGCCGAACTGGAAATCAACCTGGTGCAGCTACAAGACCAACGCCATGGTCATCCGCTCCGTTCGCAGCTATACGCAACAGGAGGTCAAGTGGGCCTGGGAAAGCATGATCGACGAGATGGCTGAAGCTCTGGGCAAAGATCCTCTCGAGTTCAGGCTGATGCATATTTCGAGACCCGGAACCAAGCTCTCTCCGGCAAAGGACTGGCATGCCGGAGACCTGGGCCGCAGATATGAGCTCGAGAATGGCGCGCTTACCTATGACTCCTTCGCCTCCGTGGAGGTGCTGCAGGAAGGCGCCAAAGCCATCGGATGGGAAAAACGGAATCCCGTGCCCGGCGGCATGCCGGGGAGAATCAAGCGAGGGATTGGGCTGGGAATGTCCCAGCACCACTGCGGGATCATGGGTTATCACGACGGCGAGGTCGGCTACCAGCGGACAGCTCCCGCCGACGCCGGCGGCCCAACGGGCAGTACTTTCGGCGCCGAGGTCGAGGTAAACGCCGAGGGCTACGTGATCATGAAGAACGCCCTGCCCGATAGCGGAACCAATCACGATACGGGACTCGCTCAGGTCGTCGCGGAAATGCTCGGATTCACCAGCCGGGATCGCATTCGCGTCATTTGGGGCGACTCCGATCTCGCGCCTTCGAGCAATACGTGGTACGGCGGCAGAACCATCACCCTGCAGGGAGCCGCCGTCTTCAGCGCAGCCGATAAGCTGCGCAAGGAACTTCTTCGCCGCGCCGCAGGCGACTTGAAAGTAGACATCGCCAAGCTCGTCGTCAAGGACGGAGCGATCTCTTCAACCGAAGATCCCAAAAAGAAGACCACCTTCGCGGCCCTGGCCAAAGCCAACGGCGGCTCGATACGCACGACCGGCGCCGGTGTAGCTCAAGGTCAAGGCAGAGCTATGACCAAAGGCGCTGCGGCATGCTTCGTGTCGGTAGAGGTCGATACCTGGACCGCCGATTGGCGAGTGACCAGGTCGGTGTATTGCCATGACGCCGGGCTCGTCATCAATCCGCTGGTGGCCGAAGCCGACTTGCATGGATCTCTCGTCGAATCCGTTCAAATGACCACCGATCCGGTTCCGTGGGACCGCGAATTTCCAGGCACCACGCATTATAGTGTCGGCTACTTGTCTTTCCGCCTGCCAACCATCATGGATGTGCCGCAGGACCAGACCAACATATTCGTGGATAGCTTGGAACCTCGCTGGTTTTACGGGATCAAGAGTTTCAGCGAGACGGGAATCGGCTCGGTCCCCGGCGCAATATCGAACGCTCTCTACAATGCCATCGGCGTTCGCATCCGGGACCACGCCATCACGCGGGAAAAGATCATGGCAGGCCTGCGGGCCAAGGGCCTAAGCCTCTAAACAAGCTAAATTCTCTTAGATCAGGAATATCCCCTATACGTGAACTCTTCGTGGTTGAGCGTATAATCATCCAAACATAGGCCCATCAACTTCAATCTCGAGTCACAGAGTGGAGAGATTTCGATGGGAACCCACCGCGCAGCCATAGACTTGGGACGGAAGCTCCTCCCCAATGCAGTTTTGGCGCTGACCCTCACGGGCGCAATCTGGCCGCCGCTGTGGTCGGCGCGACTTTCCCCACCTCAATCTTCGGATTGGCAGATCGCGGCTGGCGGACGAATGTCGTTCGACGTAATTTCCGTGAAGAAAAATACCACCGCCCCTGCCAGGGCGCGGAACTCCAACTTTCCTTTGGGGCCGGGCGATGTCTATGTCCCGAATGGCGGACAATTCCGGGCGTTGAATTACCCGCTGCTTTCATTCATCGAGTTCGCTTACAAAATCGATGACAATCAGGAACTGTTGCTGCTGCCGCAACTTCCCAAGTGGGCGACCACCGACCGCTTCGATATCCAGGCAACCGTGAAAGGCAATCCCAGCAAGGACCAGATGCGCTTGATGATGCAATCGCTCCTTGCGGATCGCTTCAGGCTGGCAGTTCACTACGAAACCCGACAGATCCCCGTATTCGCATTGCTCCTGGTGACTCCCGGAAAGCTGGGCCCGCTCCTCCAGCAGCATCCGAATGACTCCTTCTGTGCAACGACGCCTTGGGTCCCCAGCCCTGCTCCCACGGCGCCGCCGGAAGCAATCGACACGCGATTTCCGGGCCCTTGCGGCGGTATGTTAGGCATGCCACCCAGCGCTCCAGGACAATTTCGTGCCGGCGCCCGGAATGTGACCATGGAACTCATCGCCAGTTCGTTAGTGAGCCCCGAGGATGGCGTGGACCGGCCCGTATTGGACCGAACCGGCCTTACCGGAAGGTTTGACTTCGCGATCGAGTTCACACCTCAGGATCGTCCCGCACCTAAATCAAAGGCTGATTCCGCGGGGATAAACTATCTGCAGGCGATCCGGGAACAACTCGGCCTGAAGTTCGAACCGCAAACGGCCAGTCTGGATGTCTTCGTAGTCGATTACGTGGAACCACCACTAAACTAGCGGCCTCACCACTAAGACTTCACTTGCGGGCGACACGAATTAGGCCATGCCCGAGAGCCGGTCCCGCACGCGGTCGGAAAGCATCTTGCCATCCACGGTTTTGCCTTCCAGGTGCACACGGGCCGCCTTGATCACCGCGCCCATCTGCTTCGGGGAATTCGCCGACGTCTCGGCGATGGCCGCCTCGATGGCTCGATCGATGTCCGCCTCGTTCGCCGCCGCGGGCAGATACGTTTCGATGATGGCAATTTCGCGGGTCTCCTTGTCGGCCAGGTCGGCGCGCCCCCCGCGCGAAAACTGCTCCACGGACTCCTTGCGCTGCTTGACCAGCGTCTGCAAGACCTGCATCGACTCCGCGTCGTCAAGCGGGCGGATTTTCTCTATCTCCTTATTTTTGAGCGCGCTTTTTACCATCCGCAGGACGCTCAAGCGCAGCTCGTCCTTCGACTTCATCGCTTCGGTCAGGTCTTTTTGAATGCGGTCAATGAACGGCATGCGTCTCTTCGCCCCTCTTTTGCCAGCGCGCAACTATAGCACACGGCTCCGGCATAGGGCTCCGCGCGGCTGCATTCCCAAAGGCAAAAGGTGCTGAGAGACACCTTTGTTGTTGCGCGCTCGGGATAAGCGTCCTTTCGGGACTCAATTGACACAGCCAATCCTGGCCGCTAGTCTCTTTGGGCCATGAAAATTATCGTTGCGGATAAAATCAGTGAACACGGTGTCAAACTGCTCGCCGAACCCGGCTGGCAGGTGGTTCAACCCGCCGCCGCGGCGCTGGCCAGCGAGATCGCGGACGCGGACGGGCTCGTCGTGCGCAGCGCCACGCGCGTCACCGACGAACTCCTGAGCCACGCGCGCCGTTTGCGCGTCGTAGGGCGCGCCGGCGTCGGCGTGGACAATATCGACCTCGAAGCGGCCACGCGCCGCGGCGTTCTGGTGATGAACACGCCCGGCGGCAATGCGCCAAGCGTGGCCGAGCACACGCTGGCGCTAATGCTCTCGATGGCTCGCTCCATCCCCCAGCTGAACGCCAGCATGCACGCCGGAAAATGGGAGAAGTCCGGCGCCGCGGGCGCCGAACTTCGCGGCAAGACCCTCGGCCTGATCGGCCTCGGCCGCGTGGGCGCTGAAGTGGCGCGCCGCGCCCGCGCGCTGGAGATGCGCGTGGTGGCTTACGATCCCTACGTCAGCGCGGAACGCGCCGCGGAGTGGGGCGCGGAGCTGCTGGCGCTGCCGGAAGTTCTGGCGCAGTCCGATTACATCTCGCTGCACACGGCGCTCTCGCCCTCCACCGAGCGCATGATCAACGCGCAGACGCTGGCGCAAATGAAAAAAGGCGCTCGGCTCGTCAACGCGGCTCGCGGCGAACTCGTGGACGAAGCGGCTCTGGCCGAGGCCCTGCAGTCAAAGCATCTCGCCGGCGCGGGCCTGGACGTTTTCGCGGAAGAGCCTCCGCGCAACCCCCAGCTGCTGCAAATGCCCAACGTGATTGCCACGCCGCACGTGGCCGGCTCCACGGCTGAGGCGCAGGAGGAGGTCGGCGTGCAGATCGCCCAGCAGGTCCGCGACTACCTGCAGGACGGCACCATGCGCAACTCCGTCAATCTGCCGCCCATCCCGCCCGAGCAGTACCGGCGCTTGCGGCCCTATCTCGATCTAGCCGAGCGCCTGGCTTCGCTCGTGGCGCAGGCCGCGCCCTTTCCCGCCCGCCGTTTGCGCATTGCCTACGCTGGAGAGCCCGCCGACCTCGGCGCGCGCGTGCTCGCCAGCGCCGCGCTGGCCGGCGTTTTGAATGCCGTGCTCGACGAGCACGTCAATCTCGTAAACGCCTCGGCCCGCGCCGTCGAGCGCGGGTTGGAGATTCAGGAGAGCCGGCGCCCGCGCGAACGCGGTATCGCCGACGTCCTGGAGATCGCGGCGCACTCCGCGGGCGATGGCCAGCGCCGCGAATTTTCCGCGCTCGGGACAATCGTCTACGGCGACACGCCGCGCCTCCTGCAAGTCAACGGGATCGCCTGCGAAGCTCCTCTCGAAGGCAATCTCCTGGTCATGACCAATCGCGATGTCCCTGGAGTCATCGGGCAGGTGGGAACGCTATTGGGCACTCAAGGCCTGAACATCGCCACCTTCGCGCTCGGTCGGCGCGCCGCCACGCTGGGCGCGGAAGCGTTGGCCATCGTCCAGCTCGATGGCGAGGTTCCCGAATCCATACTCCCTCGCGTCCGTTCCATCCCCAACGTCGTCGAGGCGCGCATCGTGCGGCTGCCCCGAGCGGCCGCGGCCGCCACTTCGTCGGCGGGCTGAGCCCCGCGGCAGCGCCGCCGCGCCATAAGAACCAGAAGCAGTTTTATGCCCTGTCATCACGAGGGCCGCATTTTGTTTTTGGCCCTAGGGATCTGCAGTTGGCCTTTCCTGCATCCCTCTGAAAAGCAAAAGGCCCGGCGCTGTTGCGCCGGGCCTTTTTGTTGCGGTGTTGGGTTGCGCCTTACTTCGGCGAAATCACGACATACCTGGTCGAGCCTTGCTGATTCACCAGCAGCAACAAGGGCTGACTTCCCGCGGTGCGGATCGCCTCGCGGAACTGCTGCACGTTGGCCACGGGCTTGCGGTTCACTTCCTGAATGATATCGCCGCGGGTCAATCCCGATTCAGCGGCGGTACTATTAGGATCGACCTGGGTGATGACCACGCCGCGAGTGCCTGCCGGTACATTCAACTGCTGCGCGATCTCGGGGCTGAGGTTTTCCACCTGCACGCCCTCCATCTCCTGAGCTCCCTGGCCCTGTTCCTTGTTCTCCGCCGTCTGCGACTTCTCCGGAACCTCGGCCAGCGTGGCGGTGATCGTTTGCTTCTGCCCGTTGCGCAGCACGTCCATCTTCACCATGGTGCCCGGCGCTGCTTGCGCGATACGCAGGCGCAGATCGGTGTAGTCGGAGATCGCCTGTCCGTTGAGCGCGGTCACTACGTCGCCCTTCTGGAGTCCTGCCTTGGCGCCCGGGCTATCCGGAATAACATCGCCCACCAGCGCGCCTTCGGCCGAGGGAAGGTTGAAGGCCTTGGCCAGATCGGGCGTTATCCCCTGGATCATGATCCCCAGATATCCGCGGCTCACTTTGCCGGTCTTGAGAATCTGCTCCATGACCTCGCGCGCCATATTCACCGGGATGGCGAAACCGATGCCCTGATTGCCTCCGCCGCCGTTGCTGATGATGGCCGTGTTAATGCCAATCAGCTCGCCGCGGGTATTGACCAGGGCGCCGCCCGAGTTCCCGGGATTGATCGACGCATCGGTCTGGATGAAGTCTTCATAGCCCTCGGGCCCTTCGATGCCCAGGCCCCGGCGCCCCTTGGCGCTGACGATGCCCATGGTTACGGTTTCGCCGATGCCAAAGGGATCGCCGATCGCCAGGCAAATGTCGCCCACCTTGGCCTTGGTGGCGTCGCCCAGCGTCACCGAAGCGAGGTTCGAGGCGCTGATCTTCAGCACCGCCAGGTCGCTGCGAGCGTCCGTGCCGACAATCTTGGCCTTGAAATTGCGCTTGTCGCTCAGCGTGACCTGCACGTCGCTTGCGCCGTCGACGACGTGGTTATTTGTCAGAATGTAGCCATCCGGGTTTACGATCACGCCCGATCCCAGGCTGTGCTCCTTCTGTTCGCGGGGCTGCTGTTGCTCTTCCCTGCCGTTACCGCCATCGCCAAAAGGATTCCCGAAGAACTGGCGGAAGAAAGGATCGTTGAAAAACGGCGAGTCGCTCTGCGAGCTTTTCACCATCTTGGATGTCGAGATATTCACCACTGCCGGGAGCAATGGCTCGACCACCGCGGAAAAGCCTTCGTTGAAATTGCCTGTCGCGCCCACCGCCGGATTACCGGCGATGCGCAGGGTCACTGGACTTGACGCGCCGAATACGGTATTGCGGCCCGAGCCGACCGTCCAGGCGAGCGCCCCGCCCACAACCAAACACGCGGCCAAAGAGGCCAACGCTACGGAACGTCGAACTTGAAGGAGTCTATGATTCATGATTCATGGCCTCCTGCCACTGAATAGATGAGCCCTTCCGGCCGGCTTGGCCGGGGCGTGCACGTACTCGACGCTAAAGTTGAATGCGGCAAACACCGCCAAACTCGGTGTTGCCGTCTTGAGGCCTAACCCTTCGGAAATTCTCGGCACGCCGCGCCATATATCTTAGATGCCACCTTCTCCTACAAAGAAACAAATCTGCGGGGCGGTGGCTTCAACCGGCTTGGCTTTACCGTACCCGGATTATATAACGCACCAGGCCCGTTCGTGTTGCACAGTTTTCGTCACGTTTACGAGTGGTTAGACGCGCCAAGCCCCAAAATGGCTTGTTACCTTCCCGTTCCGCATCCATCTAAGACCTGTCTCTACGAACGGCAGCTGAGGGTCGCACTACGGCGCAGTAGCCGCTGGACCCTCCCGCATTGTCGCGACGGAGATTCTTGAGTTCGGCTCATTTCTGGCTTGACGATCCGCAACAAGACGTTAGAATAAATATTGGACTAAGTTGGTCAAGATTCGTCTTGCACCTCTTTGACTAAGTTAGTCAAGATTTCGGGCAGACGGCTTCAGGGAGTTTCGGGGAAAAAACGATGTTTCGGCTGAACAAACTGACCGATTACGCCATCGTCCTGATGACGCATATCGCCAGTAGCCCCGCGCCTTCCCTGCACTCGGCGCGCGAACTGGCGGCGGGCACGCAACTGCCGCTTACCACGGTCGGGAAGGTGCTCCGCGAGTTGCTGGACCATCGCCTGGTCACTTCGCACCGCGGCACAAAAGGCGGCTATGCCTTGGCGCGCCCTGCCACGGATATCTCGGTGGCCGAGATCATCGGAGCGTTCGAAGGACCGATCGGCTTCACCGAATGCAACACCACCCCGGGCTGCTGCGATCTGGAGCCATCCTGCACCGTTCGCTACAACTCGGGCGTGATTGGCAAGGCCTTGCAGCACGCGCTGGAAGGCATCCGGCTGTCGGACTTGACCAAGCCGATGCATGAAGGGGGCACGGGCGGAAATCGCACCGTCTCCATTACTTTTGGCTCAGGAGACCATGATGAGCACGATCAACACCATTCAAGACCTTACCAACCAAGAGTATAAGTGGGGCTTTGTCACTGCCGTTGAAGAAGACAAGATCCCCAAAGGTCTGAATGAAGACGTTATCCGCCTGATCTCGGCAAAAAAAGAAGAGCCCGAGTTCATGCTGGAGTGGCGCCTGAAGGCCTATCGCCATTGGACTGCGCTGGAGAAGGCGCAGGGCGAGCCCAAGTGGGCCAATGTGAAGTTCGGCCCCATCGACTACCAGAACATCGTCTACTACTCGGCGCCCAAGAAAAAGCCCAGCTTGAAGAGTTTGGACGAAGTCGATCCCGAGGTTCTGCGAACTTACGAGAAGCTCGGCATCCCGCTGCTCGAACAGCAGAAGCTCGCGGGCGTGGCCGTGGATGCCGTCTTTGACAGCGTCTCCGTGGCCACCACCTTCAAGGAGAAGCTGGCCGAAGCCGGTGTGATCTTCTGCTCGTTTTCCGAAGCCGTGCGCAACCATCCTGAACTGGTGAAAAAGTATCTCGGCTCGGTGGTTCCCTACACGGACAACTTCTTCGCCTCGCTCAATTCCGCCGTATTCAGCGACGGCTCCTTCGTCTATGTGCCCAAAGGCGTGCGCTGCCCCATGGAGCTTTCCACGTACTTCCGCATCAACGCGGCGGAAACCGGACAGTTCGAACGCACCCTGATCGTGGCCGACGAAGGCGCTTACGTCAGCTATCTCGAGGGATGCACCGCGCCGATCCGCGACGAAAACCAGCTCCACGCCGCGGTCGTCGAACTGGTCGCGCTCGAGAACGCCACCATCAAATACTCCACCGTTCAGAACTGGTATCCCGGCGATAAGGAAGGCCGTGGCGGAATCTACAATTTCGTCACCAAGCGCGGCAAGTGCGCTGGCCGAAATTCGAAAATTTCCTGGACCCAGGTGGAAACCGGCTCTGCAATCACCTGGAAATATCCCAGCTGCATCCTGGTGGGCGATAACTCCGTGGGCGAATTCTATTCTGTCGCGCTCACGAATAACTATCAGCAGGCCGATACCGGTACGAAGATGATCCACATCGGCAAGAACACCACCAGCACGGTGGTGTCCAAAGGAATCTCCGCCGGCCACGGCCAGAACACCTATCGCGGCCAGATAAAGATTCAGAAGGGCGCCACCGGCGCGCGCAACTATACCCAATGCGATTCCTTGCTGGTCGGCGACAAATGTGGCGCGCACACCTTCCCGTACATCGAAGTACAGAACTCCAGCGCGCGTATGGAGCATGAAGCTTCCACCTCGAAGATCGGCGAGGACCAGATCTTCTATTTGCGGCAGCGCGGGCTTTCCGCCGAGGAAGCCGTCTCCATGATCATCAACGGCTTCTGCCGGCAGGTGTTCCGCGAATTGCCCATGGAGTTTGCCGTGGAAGCGCAAAAACTTTTGAGCATCAGCCTGGAAGGAAGTGTCGGATAAATATGAGTCTACTGGAAGTCAAGGACCTGCACGCGAGCATTCATGGTAACGAAATCCTCAAGGGCCTGAACCTCACGGTCAATGCCGGCGAGGTGCACTCCATCATGGGGCCGAATGGGTCGGGCAAGAGCACGCTGGCGCAAGTGCTGGCGCGGCGCGAAGCTTACGAAGTTACCAAGGGGCAGGTGTTGCTCAACGGCAAGGACCTGCTGGCCATGAAGCCCGAGGAAGCCGCCTGCGAAGGCCTGTTCATGGCCTTTCAGTATCCGGTGGAAATTCCCGGCATCAGCAACGCCTATTTTCTCCGCGCCGCGCTCAACGCGGTGCGCAAGTATCGCGGAGAGGAAGAGCTGGACGCCATGGATTTCCTTCCGCTGCTGAAGGAGAAAATGCGTCTCCTCGAAATGGATGAGCGCTTCCTGAATCGCCCGGTCAACGAAGGCTTCTCGGGCGGCGAGAAGAAACGCAACGAGATCGTGCAGATGGCCGTACTCGAACCCCGTATGGCCATCTTAGACGAGACGGACTCCGGGCTCGATATCGACGCCTTGAAGATCGTGGCCAAGGGAGTGAACTCCATGCGCGGCAAGGATCGCGCCATCCTGCTGGTCACGCACTATCAGCGCCTTTTGGATTACATCGTTCCGGATTTCGTTCACGTCCTGGTGGAGGGCAGAATCGTGAAGTCCGGCGGACCGGAACTGGCGCTCGAGCTGGAAGAGAAGGGCTACGGCTGGACCGAGCCTGCCTCCGCCGCGGCGCGCTAGCACACAGGGACACCAGATGGCTATCGCTACCACAGAGCAGCTTAGGAATTACCTTCAGAATTACTTGGACGCATTCAAGACCTTCGGCTCTCGCGCCCAGCCGGCATGGCTGCGCGAGATGCGCGAGCGCGCCTTTGAACGTTTTTGCGAAGTCGGATTCCCGACCACCAAGGACGAAGACTGGCGATTCACGAATCTGAACGCCATCGCGCAAACCTTCTTCGAGTTGGCGCGCGACGCGCAACAATCCGCCGGCGCCTATTCCGATGCGCTCAAGCCCTATCGCATTCCCCACGCGGCCTGCCAACTCGTTTTTGTGAACGGGCGTTTCGCTCCGCAGCTTTCGGATCTTGGAAATCTGCCGCAAGGCGTGCGCGTCCAAAGCCTGGCGCAAGCTCTCGCTGAGAACGACGCCGCCCTAGAAAAGCACCTCGGCCGCTACGTCAATATCCATCGCGACGCTTTCTGCGCGCTGAATCAGGCTTTCATCGAAGACGGCGCCTACGTCTTCGTGCCGCGCCGCACGGCGCTCGAAGGCCCAATCTGTCTGCTCTTCGTTTCCATACCCAGCGAAGAGCCCCAGATGACCCACCCGCGCAACCTGATCGTTGCCGAGGACCAAACCGAAGTGAACGTCGTCGAGGATTACGTCTCCATCGGCAGCGGCCTTTTCTTTTCCAACGTGGTCACCGAGCTGGTCGCCGGGCAGAGTGCCGTCGTGGCGCACCATCTGATCGAACGTGAAGACCGGCAGGCCTTCAACGTTTCCACCCTGCGCACGCAGCAGGAGCGCAGCGCCAATGTGAGTTCGCACTCGGTGCTTTTGGGCGGCGGATTGGTTCGTAACAATGTGCATCCGGTGTTGGCCGGCGAGGGCGGCGAGTGTCTCATCAACGGCTTGTTCATCGCCGGCGGCAGGCAGCACATGGATAACTACATGCTCGTCGAGCACGCCAGCCCGCACTGCAGCAGCCGCCAGTTTTACAACGGCATCCTCGACGGCCAGGCCCACGGTGTCTTCCACGGGCGCATCATCGTGCACAAGGACGCGCAAAAAACCGACGCCAAGCAGACCAACCGCAACCTGCTGCTTTCCGACGACGCGCAGATCGACACCAAGCCGCAACTCGAAATCTACGCCGACGACGTGAAGTGCACCCACGGCGCCACCATCGGCCAAGTGGAGGAGAATGCGCTCTTCTACATGCGCTCGCGAGGCATCGAGGAGGATTCGGCGCGCCGTCTGCTGCTGATGGCTTTTGCCAATGAATGTCTGGATCGCATGAAGTGCACGCCCGTGCGCGATTATCTCGACGGCGTCGTGCAGGGATGGCTGCCCGAAGCTTCCAAATCGGCGCGGGCCGGCGCTGGAGCGGGCGCGGAAGCGACGAGGCGGTGGGAGGAGGTTGGATGACAACCGCGACCAATATCGCTCAATCGCCAAAATCAATTGGGCAAACCGGCTACGACGTGTACACCATCCGCAAGGATTTTCCCATCCTGGCGCGAAAGATCCAGGGCAAACCTCTCGTCTACCTGGATAACGCCGCCACTACGCAGAAGCCGCAAGCCGTGATTGACGCCATGGTGAACTACTACAACTCCGAAAACGCCAATATCCATCGCGGCGTCCACACGCTCTCCGAACAGGCCACCGAGAGCTACGAACAGGCTCGCAAAATGATCGGACGTTTTCTCAATTCCGCCGACGCGCGCGAAATCGTCTTCGTTCGGGGGGCCACCGAAGGCATCAATCTCGTGGCGCAGACCTGGGGCCGCGCCAACGTCGGCCGCGGAGACGAGATCGTCGTCTCCGCCATGGAGCACCACTCCAATATCGTGCCCTGGCAGATTCTCTGCGAGGAAAAGGGAGCGCGCCTGCGCGTCGTTCCGGTGAACGATGCCGGCGAGCTGATGATGGAAGAGTTCGAGAAACTGCTCGGGCCCAAGACGAAGCTCGTCGCCATCGCCCACGTTTCGAACGCCCTCGGCACCGTGAACCCTGTGCGCAGGATCGTGGAAATGGCGCAGCAGTACGACGTGCGCGTGCTGATCGACGGCGCCCAGGCCGTGCCGCACCTCGTCGTGGACGTGTGCGCCCTCGATTGCGACTTTTACGTCTTCTCGGGCCACAAAGTCTACGGACCCACCGGAATCGGCGCGTTGTACGGCAAGGCGGAGCTGCTCGATTCCATGCCGCCCTATCAGGGCGGCGGCGACATGATCAGTTCGGTCACCTTCGAGAAGACGCTCTACAACCGCGCGCCGCAAAAATTCGAAGCGGGGACGCCGCACGTCTCTGGCACCATCGGGCTGGCCGCGGCGCTCCAATACGTAAACGCGATTGGCATCGACCGCATCGCCAAGCACGAGCAGGAAGTTCTGGCTTACGGCACCAGGCGTTTGCTGGAGATTCCCGGCCTGCGCCTGATCGGCACAGCCAAGGAAAAAGAAGGAATTCTTTCGTTCGTCCTCGAGGGCATCCATCCCCACGATATCGGCACCGTTCTCGACCGGGAAGGAATCGCCATTCGCACCGGACATCACTGCGCGCAGCCGCTCATGCAGCGCTTCGGCGTGCCGGCCACCGCGCGCGCCTCTCTCGGGCTCTACAACACCGTGGAGGAGATGGACGCGCTGGCCGATGGGCTGCGGAAAGTCAGGGAGGTTTTCGCCTGATGGCGGATTTACGGGATCTTTATCAAGACATCATTCTGGAGCACAGCAAGAACCCGCGGAACTACCGCACGCTCGAGACCCCCGATCGCACCGCCGAGGGTTTTAATCCGCTTTGCGGCGACCACTTTACGGTCTACCTGCAGATTGGCGACGGGAAGATCCGCGATATCTCCTTTCAAGGCTCGGGCTGCGCCATCTCCAAGGCTTCCGCATCCATGATGACGCAAGCAGTCAAAGGCAAGAGCACCGAGCAGGCCGAGGAGCTGTTTCAGAAATTCCACCATGTCGTAACCGGAAAGGACGGCGCGACATCGGAGGAACTCGGCAAGCTCGCTGCCTTTTCGGGCGTCTCCGAATATCCGGTGCGCGTGAAGTGCGCTACCCTGGCATGGCACGCCTTGCGCGCGGCGCTGGAAGGCGAGCAGCACGCCGTCTCCACGGAGTAAGGGATTATGCCCAGCGGTGTAATTGAGCTAAAGCGCGACTGTGAGGCGACTCAGGTGCCTTACGGCGGCGTGCACGTACTTCCTGCCGGAAGCCGTGTGCGTGTCACGCAGTCGCTTGGCGGCAGCTATACGGTGACCACCGAACAAGGCGCGATGATGCGCATCGAAGCCGCCAATGCGGACGCACTGGGCCTCGCTCCAGACCCGAAGCAGGCACAAGCCTCGACGGCCGCGCCCGCTCAGTTCAGTGAAAAGCTGGTCTGGGATCAGTTACGGACGGTTTTCGATCCCGAAATTCCGGTGAATATTGTCGATCTCGGCCTGGTCTACTCCTGCCAGATTACGGATGCCGAAACCGGCGGCCACAAGATCGACATCAAGATGGCCATGACCGCGCCCGGTTGCGGCATGGGAGACGTGCTCCGCGCAGACATCGAACGCAAGCTTTCGCAGCTTCCCGAGGTCAAACAAGTTCACGCCGAAATCGTCTTCGATCCGCCTTGGAACCCCAGCCGCATGTCGGATGCCGCCAAATTGCAGCTAGGCCTCGATCTCGACTCCAGTTCACCCTTTCCCGTCTACCGCTGAGGTTCTTCAGCTTCCGCAGGCTCGCTAGAGAGCCTCTTCCGCCATGGAGCGCAACGTATCCGCATGTGGCAAGGCGTTCAGCACGGCCTCCTGAAGCTCATGGGCGCTCGCTCCATTTGCGGGACAGTTCACGATGTTGATCTTGTAGGAGAACCGGATCGTCGCTCCCGCGGCATCGGATAGTCCCTCCGCAATGCGTTCCGAAATGCGCTCGGCGATGGCGCGAGTGACGTTGGGCAGGATCGTGCCGAAACAGGACGGCCGCAGAATGTACACCGAATCTTGCTCGCGCAATCTGCGGGAGATGACCTTGGCGGCGTCGCTCAGACGGGATATGGCCGCAGGCGTGGACGCCACATCTTCCGGCAATTTCACGGTGATCACCAGAACGGATAAGACTTGCGTGGCGGCCGCCGCCCGGCGGTATTCCATGGCCAGGCGATCCTTGAACGAAGTCAGATTGGGAATGGCGTTCAAGAGTTCCGCGCTGGCTTCGATTTTGGATTCCACGGCTCGCCTGCGGTCCTCGGCGATCTGGCGGCGCAAACGCAGGATCGTCACCTGCCGGTCCACGAGGTACATGGCCAGCAGAGCCGATAGCGTGCAGAACCCGTAGAACGCGTTCCGCAGCATCAGACCCGTGGGCGCGCTCGACCGGGAAAAGACGACCGGATACATCAGCAGCGCCAAACCCGTGCCCAGGATCAGAATAGTCATGCAAGCCAGTAGCGTAAGCTGCAGTTCGCGGCGGTCTAACTGATCGGGGAGGATTTTGTCACAGAGGCGCACCAATTACCTCGATTCGGGCTTTATTACGCGCGAGTTCTCGTCATCTTCTTGCCGTGCTTTGGAGGTGAGAGCACACGGCCTACCATGTGTGAACGAGGGTCAGCGTGAAAAATCAAGCGTTTAGGAAAGAGTATTTTGGTTCGGGAAAAGGACTCGTCTCAATCTAGGCCAGCCTGTTCCAAAATGGATGCAGCCGGATTGGCTAGTGCTGACTGCCGCTGAGTTCGCGAACAATATCTCCCACGAACGCTTTGGCATCGCCGAAGAGCATAAGCGTCTTATCGAGGTAATACAGCGGGTTATCGATACCGGCGAATCCCGGGCTCATGCCGCGCTTGATGACCATGACGGTGCGCGCTTTATCGACGTCGATGATGGGCATTCCGTAAATGGGACTGCCGGGCTCGTTGCGCGCCGCGGGATTGGTGACGTCGTTGGCTCCAATGATCAGGGCGACATCGGTGAGCGGCATCTCCGAATTGATGTCGTCCATATCGAACAGACGGTCGTAAGGAATGTCCGCTTCGGCGAGCAATACGTTCATGTGTCCAGGCATTCTGCCGGCGACGGGATGGATGCCGAATTTGACGTCCACGCCGCGCTTGGTGAGCGCGTCGTAAAGCTCGCGGACCTTGTGCTGCGCCTGGGCCACGGCCATGCCATATCCCGGAACGATGACCACCTTGGTCGCTCCGGACAGAATCGATGCCGCCTCTTCCGCGCTGGCGCTGCGGACGACCTTCTCTTCGGCAACCGCTTTCGTCCCAACTTGAAGCTGGCCGAAGGCGCCAAACATCACGTTGGTGAACGAGCGGTTCATCGCCTTGGACATGATCACCGAGAGGATGAAGCCCGAAGAGCCGTCGAGCGCGCCCGCCACCACCAGCACCTTGCTATTGAGCACGAATCCCAGAAGCGCCGCGGAGAGCCCGGCGTAAGAGTTCAGCAAGGAGATCACCGTGGGCATGTCCGCGCCACCAATGGGCGTGACCAGCAGCACGCCGAAGAGCAGGGCGACCCCTACCATGACCGGAAAGAGAATCGTGTATTCGGGATGAATCACCAGAATCAAGGCGAGCACGATGGCCGCGCCCAGCACGGAAAGGCTGACGACATTCTGGCCGCGATAAGTGATGGGCCGCTGCGGCAGAATCTCCTGAAGCTTGCCCGCCGCGATCACGCTGCCGGTAAACGTAAGCGAGCCGATGATCACTTCGAGCGCGATCTCCACCATGCCGAACTTGTTCACCTGCGGCGCGCGCACGTAATACTCGGCGATTCCGATCATGCTGGCGGAGAGCGCGCCAAAAGCGTGGCTGAGCGCCGTCCGTTGCGGCACCGCCGTCATATGCACCATGCCGAGCGGAATACCGATGCCCGCGCCGACGATCAGCGCAACCACAATCCACTTGTACTGGACCAGTTCAGGATTGAAGAGCGTCGCGCCGACGGCGAGCGCGGCCCCAATCTCGCCGGCCAGGACGCCGTGCCGCGCGGTGACGGGCGAACTGAGCCACTTCAGCGACAGAACAAAGAGAACGGCCGCGACAAGATAGATGAGATCGAGGATCTGCTGAACGTCGGATGCGCTCATGATTTTTTCGTTTTGCCCGACTTGAACATGCGCAGCATGCGGTCCGTGATCAGGAATCCGCCCACCATGTTGCTGAAAGAAGCGGCGACGGCGATGACTCCCAGCACGGTGGAAAGCGTGGTTTCGTGCCGCCCGGCAATGATAATCGCCGCGACGACGACGATGGCGTCCAGGGCGTTGGTGAGCGACATCAGCGGCGTGTGCAGCAGCGGCGAAACACGCTTGATCACTTCAAATCCGACGAAGCCCGCAAGAATGAATACAAAGAGATTGGAGATGAAGTCCGAAGGCATTCCTCCTCCTAGGAGTGCGCCGCCAGAACGGGCAGCGAATAAAATTCGCGCACACGCGGGTTCACGATATCGCCGTTTCGAGTGATCAGCGTGCTGGCGACGATTTCGTCGTTCGGATCGAGGGTCAACTTCCCGCCCTTCATGAGGTGCAGCAGGAAGGCGGTAATGTTGCGGGCATACATCTGGCTGGCGTGATAAGGCACGGTGCTGGCCAGGTTGAACCAGCCGATGATGGTGACGCCGTCGACCACAATCTTCTCGCCGGCGCGGGTGAGTTCGCAATTTCCGCCGCGCTCGGAGGCTAAATCGAGGATTACCGAACCGGGCGCCATGCCTTTGACCATGGCTGCGGTCACGAGGGTAGGAGATTTTTTGCCGGGAACAACCGCGGCGGTGATGACCACGTCGCTTTCGGCCACGACCTTGCCCAGCAGTTCGCGCTGGCGCTGGTAAAAGGCTTCGTCTTGCGCCTTGGCATAACCGCGCGTGTCTTCCGCGTCCTTGGCCTCGATCGGCAGCTCGACAAAACGGCCGCCCAGGCTCTGCACCTGCTCTTTTGCGGCCGGGCGCAAGTCGTAAGCGGAAGTGACGGCTCCGAGGCGGCGCGCCGTGGCGATGGCTTGGAGGCCGGCAACGCCCGCGCCAATCACCAGGACGCGGCCTGGGGTAATCGTTCCAGCCGCCGTCGTGAGCATGGGGAAGATTTTCGGCAGCGTATCCGCGGCAATGAGGACGGCTTTATATCCGCAGATCGTGGCCATGGAAGAGAGCGCGTCCATACTCTGCGCGCGCGTCGAGCGCGGCATCAATTCGACGGAAAACGAAGTGACGCCCTTGGCCGCGATCTCCTGCAATGGGCCGAGCGCGCCTAGGGGACGCAAGAATCCGATGAGCACCTGGCCTTGATGGAATAGCGGAACATCGGCCTGGCCGGTCCGATCATTCGAGCCATAGCACAGCACCTGCACGAGAACTTCGGCCTTGGCGAAAACTTCGCGGCGGTCGGCGATGATCTTCGCTCCCTTGGCAGCGTACTCGGCGTCGGGATAACCGGCCTCGGCGCCGGCTCCGGCCTCGACAATGACCTCGAGTCCGCCCTTGACCAGCGTGGGAATCACCAGGGGCACCAGGGCGACACGCCGTTCCCCGGGAAAAGTTTCGCGCGGGACTCCTACGATCATGCAATCTCTCCGCTTTTGTGGAGTGAATTTACAACCGGGCAGGCAGCGCCCGGGGCGGATCTACTCTGCCAAGATCCGTTGAAGCGCGGCTGAATGCGAATTGCGCCGCAGCGGATGACTCAAGCACGAAGTTGCAAGCATACACTTAGCGAGCCGATTGGCGATTCCTTTCGGGCTCGACGTGCTAAGTCGCCTACCCCCCTCCCCCCACCTTTTTTGTAAACGATATCATTCCACAGCGTTTACGATTAGGGGTTGGAAAACGTTGTCATTCTAAAGAACTTAGGAAAGGCCCTCTCTCCGGGCAGGCCCCCTCTCGTATTCCACAGATTCTGCAATAGTTGCCCACGTTCGCACGGCTCGTTAGGGCGCGATGCCTGCTCAAAAGGCGATGGCTACTGTAAACGTTATCACTCCAAAGGAGTTGCTGGTCGGGTCCACGCAAGAGTATCGAAACTAGCGCGTTTAGACGGAATTTTGGCGAAGAGACGGTTAGGGCTGGCGGAAGATGCCGCGACCGAAGCCCGCGCCCAAACAGCCAGCGCCGCGCTGCAAAATTCGAGCATGTTTTATTTTAACATTCGAGTAAAGGCGGCTTTGATAGGGCAAAAACAAAAAAGCGAACTGCAAATCCCTCGTGACTTTGTTAGCGCGCGAAAGCTCCTGATGTCCATGACGTGTCGGGCGACGACTAACTGCAGATCCCTCGGGCCAAAAACAGATACGCCCTCGGGATGACGGCGTAGGAGATCGCCTCGAGTCGCGAACAGGAGAGGTATTCGCCACGCCGTTTCGCGAGAAGGCACGAGGAACGGCAGAAGGATTCTTCACGTGGAACGCGGGTCTTGTAGAATGCGCCGCAGGGAGGCCAGCGATGAAATGCATGCGTTGCGGCAAGTCTGACCGTATGAGCAAGGTGAGAGGTTTGTCGTTGCAATTTCAGGAAGAGGACACGCTCGACAACTCCGTGAGCGTTACGGGATTCCACTGCGGGAATTGCCAATTCTTGATGCTTACGATGGATCCGGGCGCGGTGCCGGATGTGGCGCTCGAACCTGTGAAGGAGTAGATCAGAGCGCTGTGGTGGGCCCGGGCCGCGAGGCTACCGGCCTCTTGTTTCTTTGGTGTAGAATCACGAGGCCATGCCGCTGCCCCAATACGTACTCGATGCACAGCAACGAATGAACGACGCCGACGCTGCGTTACGTGCCTACGTTGACAGTGGCGCACAAGACCGTGACAAACACCGAGAGTTGGTAAGAAACCTAGAGAGAGCTATCCGCAATTACTTGGGTAGAATGCCCATACTGGTTAATCACAAGCCGTGTGCGTGTGGCTGTGGGAAGTATCCCAAAAAGCACTCCAGCAAATTTCTGCCCGGCCATGATTTAAGAAAGGCCTATCAGGAATCCGGCAAGCTGAAGTGATCGACCGCGCTGTACAATGTTGGAATTCCTCTTACTGATCCTCACGCTGGTCGCGATTGTGGCGACAATCCTGCTGTTTGTTATCGCCAACAAACTGACCGATGGGCGCTGCTGGGGAATCACTAAGGCCGGAGAAATGGATTTTTGCTGCTCTCTGCGCATTTGCCGTTCTTGGAGTGGCCGCCGAATGGTTGGCCGATAACTGGGAAAGGGTTCAAACGCCCCTTATCGACGCAGGTGAAGTTGGACTGTTACTGCTCGGCGCTTGGGCTGCCTTTTTGACAATCAGACATGCCATCGTGCGACCTTTCTTAAAAGGGCTTAGAGGCCGCTGAGGCTATTACACAGGGACCTGGTCCCTCACTTGAGCCTGTGAAAGAATAATCCTCGCGCGGAAGTTGGCGGGAGGCTAGGCTTTCGGATCGAGGAAACCGGAGGCAAAAAGCATAGGGCAGCCACAACTAAAAAGCAGATCCCTCACCGCCGTCCTGAATGCGGCCGGGTTCGGGATGACTGCGCAGCATACGCTTTGGTGGGTTGCCCACGGTTGCGTTGGGGGGGTGGGCGCGGGTATAACTGTGGCGAACGAAAAGGGGGATGGCGATGCGATTTCGAGGCTTACTACTAGCTGGGGTAATGCTGACGGCGAGCGCGGCATTCGCGCAGACCGCGACGACCAAGGCGCATGCGAATTTTATCGACGCCAAGGGCAATAAAGTGGGCACGGCGACGCTGTCGCAGACGCCCAAGGGCGTAAAGATCAGCGTGAACGTGACAGGGCTGCCGGCGGGGGTGCATGGCATCCATATTCATACCGTGGGCATGTGCCAGGGGCCGAATTTCGCTTCGGCGGGCGGGCACTTCAATCCCATGATGAAGAAGCACGGCAAAGATAATCCCGATGGCATGCATGCCGGAGACCTGCCGAATTTCAACGTGGGCGCCAACGGCAAGGGCAAGGCGACCATCACCGCGGCCATGGTCACTCTGGGCGACGGAATGAATTCGCTGTTTCATCAGGGCGGCACGGCGCTGGTGATTCATGCCGGGCCGGACGATTACAAGACCGATCCGGCGGGAAATTCCGGCGACCGGATCGCCTGCGGGGTAATCGAGAAGTAAGCGCGGAAAAGCAAACTGCAGATCCCTCGGGCCATAAAAACCTAATACGGCCCTCGTGATGACAACTTGGGATGGAACGGCGCCGCGCTCGCGGAACAAGGGCGATCCGGGTCCTTCTCGCGCGAAAAGACAAAAACCGCAGAGAGATTCTTCACTGCGCGCCCCGACGGAAATCGCAAAGCCGATTTCCGGAAGAAAAACTTCGGGACGCTCCGCTCAGAATGACAACTTGGCCTCTTCGCGCTTGGAACAGCCCCAGGGCCGCAAAAGCGGCGGGCGCCCTGTGCTACAGGGTGAAACCCAACGGCCTAGTTGCAAAACGCGACAAGTTAGGCGGCGTGGGAGTGGCGGAAGGAGTGCTCGATTTCCTCGAGGGTGCGGCCTTTGGTTTCGGGAACGAGGTAGTAGGAGAAGACCCACGAGGCGATGGCCAGGACGGCGTACATCCAAAACGTCCAACTGGGTCCCAGGACTTGGATCAGCGTGAGGAAGGTAAGCGAAACCAAAAAGTTGAAGGACCAGTTCATGCCCGCAGCCGTTCCCTCAGCAATGCCGCGAACCTTCAGCGGATAGATCTCCGCGATCAGCAGCCAGAAAATCGGCCCGAGGCTGATGGCGAATGAAGCCACGTAAACCATCAGCGTGATCACGGCCAGCCAAGCCAGCGCGCCGCCCGAGGGCATGCGGAAGACATAGCCCAGCACGGCCAGGCTGAGGATCATCCCGGCGATTCCGGTGAGCAGCAGAGGGCGGCGGCCGATATGGTCGATGAGCCACATGGCGACGATGGTCATGATCACGTTTACCAAGCCGATGCCGGCAGTCGCCAGGATGGCGCCCGAGGCCGTGGAGATTCCCGCCGATTGCACGATTACGGGCGCGTAATAGATGACCGTATTGATTCCCGTGACCTGCTGAAAGATCGCCAGTCCGACGCCGATGATGAGCGCCGGGCGCACTGCCGGCGTAAGGAGATCGGCGAAGCGCCCGCGCTCTTGCGTATCGGCCAGGGTCTCCTGAATTTCGCGCCATTCGGAATCGATGTTTTCGCTGCCGCGGATCCGCCGCAGGACCTCGCGGGCGCGTTGCGACTCACCGTGCTCGGCAAGCCAGCGTGGGCTTTCCGGCATACGAATCATGCCCAGGCCGAGGGTCGCGCCGGGAATGACGGCGAGGCCCAGCATCCAGCGCCACGCTCCGCTGCCGGAGAGGGCGTAGTCGACGAGGTAGGCGGCGAGGATGCCGACAGTGATGGCGAGCTGGAAAAGCGAGACTTGCCAGCCGCGGGTCTGCGGCGGCGAAACTTCGGAGATATAGATCGGGACGGTGCTGGTGGCAAGGCCAATGCCCAAGCCCACGATCAGGCGGCCGATCACGAGCACATTCAACGAAGGCGCGGCGGCGCAAATCAGGGCGCCGGCGATGAAAATTAGCGCCGTGACCAAGAGCATGGCGCGGCGGCCGAAAGAATCCGCCAGGCGGCCGCCGCTGAGAGCCGCGATGGCGGCGCCAACGAGCACAACGCTGACCACGAGCTCCTGCTGAAACGTGGTGAGCGCGAATTGCGTGCGAATGAAGATGAGCGCGCCGGAGATGACTCCGGTGTCGTAGCCGAAAAGAAGCCCCCCCAGCGCAGCGAAGACGGCGGCGGCGAAGACAAATCCCGTCTCGCCGGCTTCCGCCGCGGAGCTAATCGCCGGCCTTGCGGACGTCCTCATGTTCGTCATATTGCCACATAAAGTGAGATGTGCCGGCTGTGCTCGAAGGCTCGGGATTGTGCCAGCCGCCAATGTCGGCGGCTAAGGCGTCGGCTTCGGGCGGACCCCAGCTTCCACGGGGATAGAAGTAGAGCGGGGTCTTATCCGTCCCGAGAATGGGGTCGACGATGGCCCAGGCGGCTTCGACGGCATCCTGGCGAACGAAGAGAAGCGGATCGCCGCGCATGGCGTCTGTGAGCAGACGCTCGTAGGGCATGAGCTCGGCGCTCAGATCGAGTTGCACGGCGGAGAGCTCAACGGGCATGGAAACCATGTCCGGGCCGGGACGCTTGATGCGCGCGCCCAGGTTTATGGAGAGGTCGGGGCCGAGGCGCAGGCGGAAATAGTTATTGCTATTCCCCGTGCGGCGGAGAGGAGGCGGCTTCAATTTCACCAGCACTTCGGTGGCGGTGACGGGCAGGCACTTGCCGGAGCGGATCAGGATCGGGACGCCGTCCCAGCGCCAGGAATCGATCTCCAGGCGCACCGCGGCGAAGGTCTCCACCTTGGAATCGGGAGCGACATCGGGAACCTTGCGATAACCCTCAAACTGGCCGCGCACAACCTTGGACGGCTGGAGGGGAGGGATGGTGCGAAAGACGCGGACCTGCTCGTCACGCAAAGATTCGGCGTAGAGGTTGGTGGCCGGATCCATGGTGAGAAATCCCAGAACTTGCAGCAGATGGTTCTGCACGACGTCTCGGATGGCGCCGGCTTCTTCATAGAATTTGCCGCGTCCGGCGACGCCGAAGGACTCGGCCATGGTGATCTGGATGCTGTGGACGTAGTTGCGATTCCAGATGGGCTCGAGGAAGGTGTTGGCGAAACGGAAGAAGAGCAGATTCTCCACCTCTTCTTTGCCGAGGTAATGATCGATGCGAAAGATCGAAGATTCGGGAAAGACGGCGTGCAAGGTGGCGTCGAGCTGCTGGGCTGAGGCGAGGTCGCGTCCGAAGGGCTTTTCCAGGATGACTCGGGCATTGCTGGCGGAACCCGAGGCGCGGAGCCCTTCGATAACGGTGGGAAACATGCTGGGAGGGATGGCCAGGTAATGCGTGGGAAGCCGCGCATTGCCCAGGAGTTCGCGAAGCTTCTTGAATGTGGCGGGATCGTTATAGTCGCCGTCGATGTAATTCAGCAACTGCATCAATTTAGGGAAGGCGACGGGGTCCACGCCGCCGTGCTTGGCAAGGCTGTCCTTGGCGCGATTGCGAAGCTGTTCCAGATTCCAGCCGGCTTTGGCCACGCCAATCACGGGCACGTTCAGAGTGCCGTGGCGAATCATCTGCTGGAGCGACGGGAAGATTTGCTTGTAGGCGAGGTCGCCGGTGGCGCCAAAAAAGACCAGGGCGTCGGAGAGCTCCGCAGGTTTGGACGAAGGGCGCGCGTCGGAAGGGCTGGCCGGCAGGGTCGCACTCATGAGCAACTCCTTTGCGCGAAGGACGCTTATTGGATGCGGTCGAAGAACGGATGTGCAGGAAGCCGGTCGCTTAGCCGGCGGCCTTCTTTTCGAGATGCCCGCCGAACTCAAAGCGCATGGCGGACAGAAGCTTATTGGCAAAATCGCTTTCGCCGCGCGACGTGAACCGCTCGTAGAGGGCGGAGCTCAAGACCGGCGCCGGGGCGCCCTCTTCCACGGCGGCCAGAATGGTCCACCGTCCTTCCCCGGAATCGGAGACGCGGCCGGAGAAGTCCGCGAGATCGGGCTGCTTCAGCAGAGCGCTGGCCGTCAAATCAAGGAGCCAGGAAGCGACCACGCTGCCTCGCCGCCAAACTTCAGCGACGTCGGGGAGATTGAAGTCGTACTGATAGTGCTCGGGATCGCGCAAGGGGGCCGTTTCCGCGTCGGGCTTACCTTTGGATTTGCCAACATTGGCGTGCTTCAAAATGTTGATGCCCTCGGCATACGCGGCCATGAGGCCATACTCGATGCCGTTGTGCACCATCTTCACGAAATGGCCCGCGCCTGCCGGACCGCAGTGGAGGTAACCTTCTTCGGCGGTGCCGCCGGCCTTTTCGCGCCCGGGCGTTCGCGGGATATCTCCGCGGCCCGGCGCCAAAGCCTTGAAGATAGGATCGAGGTGGGCAACAACTTCGCGCGGGCCGCCGATCATCTGGCAATAGCCGCGGTCAAGGCCCCAAACGCCTCCGCTGGTGCCGACGTCGACATAGTGGATTCCCTGCTGCTGGAGCTGCTTGGAGCGGCGGATGTCGTCGATGTAGTAGGAGTTTCCGCCATCGATGAGAATATCACCCCGCTGCAATTTGGGAGCGAGTTCCGCGATGGTGGCATCGACCGCCGCCGCTGGAACCATCATCCAGATGGCGCGGGGCGGCGCCAGTTTTCTGACCATGTCATCCAGCGAGGATGCGCCTTGCGCTCCCTCGCTCGCCAACCGATTCACGTTCTCCGGGTGATGATCCGATACGACGCATTGGTGTTTGGCGCGCAGCAGGCGGCGGGTCATGTTCGCGCCCATTCTCCCTAGTCCGATCATTCCGAGCTGCATGTGTGATTGCTCCTGATGGGGATAAATTCACGGTATCGTCGCCGCTGCTGACTCAGGTCAGCCTAAGGCCTTCGATGTGGCAGACGAGTTCGACTTCTATCCTAACGCTCTCGATAGGTTGGTCCCAAGCGGCGAGTGGCTTCGTTCCGAAGCTTCCCGGCTGCAGTTAGATGCCGGGATCGCCGGCAGGTTCGATTCGCGACGACAGCGCGTGAAAGCATGGCCTCATTCCGGGATTCTTGCTCCACGCACGAGTGACGTGACTGCTCGCTCCCTCTCAGAAACAACGCAGCGATAAACGAAGGCTGAGGCGATAGTGTCCTACCGGGGATGCTGTAGGGCAGTTACCCTAGCTGTACCCCAATTACCCTATTTGCCGGTGTGTATTCCACAGCCCGGACCGGTAGGCTGGCTCGCCCGGAATTCCACAGGGGGTGGAGATTGGTACAGTGGTCCAGAAGCGATCTTTTGACATGGCTCCAAGCTTCCTGTCCCGCTCATTTTCGGCGACATAATTCGCCATTCTACCTGCTCTTCTTCGTGCTCGTAACGGTTGCTCTTTGCGGCTGGGGATGCGGCGGCGCGACTACCGCCGGCTCCAGAGTTATAGACTCACCACTTTCCGGAGCTTCCGCGACTTCCAACGGCGGGAACGGGTCTTCCGCAGGTTCATCGTCTAGTCCGACGAGTTCGCCGTCTAGTTCGGCAGGGCCGGGCTCCGCCATAAGTTCCGTAGGTGTGACGCCTTCGCCCGCCTCGACGCCCGCGTGGCAAACCATTCAATTCAGCGCAAGTATCCAGGGCACGGCAGCGGATAAATCGGTGACGTGGAGCGCGTTGGCGGGAACGATCAGTTCGTCGGGACTTTATACGGCGCCTTCGGCTGGGGGCACCGATACGGTGACCGCGACAAGCAATGCCAATCGCGCCATGTCCGCCAGCACCACGGTCACCATAACGCCCGCGGCACCTCCGAACGCGATCAGCCTGCTGCATTTTGGAAACGCCGGGTTTGGCGGAGACGACACAAACGTTCTTCAAACGGCGCTGAACTCCACGGCGGCAAACGGGCAGCCGCTGGAGATCCCCGCGGGAAACTACAACATCAATCCGGTCACCTTTCCGAGCAACTCGAACGTGTTCGTGGATTCCGGCGTAACCGTGACGGCAAATCCCGGCTATGCCGACGGCGTGCACATGCTCACGATCGGCTCGTCGAACGTGACCATCACCGGGTCGAGCGCGGCTGCTTCGGTCTTTCACATGCGCAAGGCGGATTACACCAGCGGCGAACAACGCCACTGCATGTACGTGGTGGGCGCCGGCAACGTGACCATCAGCGGAATTTCCTGCAACGACTCCGGCGGCGATGGGCTGTATCTCGCGAACAGCAGCAATGTCACGGTGGAAGACTGCATCTTCAACAACAACCGGCGGCAGGGCTCCAGCATCACCGGCGGGGTGAATCACGTCTACTATCTGCGCGACTCCTTCACCAATACCAGCGGAACGGCGCCCCAAAGCGGAGTCGATATCGAACCCAACGACCCCAGCGGATTCCTGCTGGACATCAACATCACCGATTGCTACACCAACGGCAATGCCGGAGACGGCATCGAGTTCGCCCTTTGGCTGCTGAATTCCAGCTCGCAGCCCGTGGGCATCACCGTCTTGCGCAATCACGCCAGCGGCAATGGGCGCTACGGGTACTTTGCCAATAACAATGACCCAACGAACGCCCCGGGCACGATTCTGGTTCAGGACTCCTTCAGCGATCAGAGCGGCAGCTACGGCGTGGGCGCGCGATTCTACGCCGCCAATGGCGCCAACCTGACATTCCAGAACCTTACCGTGACCAACCCGAACGTCAACGGTCCGGATCCCTCCTATGGAGATAGCGGGGCGGTGGAGATCGTTCGCGGCGGCGGGGCCTCGGTGAAACAGGGAAACGTCTACTTCTTGAATGTGAACATCGCGAGTACGGACGGCAACACAACTTACTACTTCAACTTCAACGACGGCTCGGGCCAGGGAACGACCAATGTGCAGTTCGAGCCGGGCACGCTAAGCGGCGCCACCAAGGCTCCTCCGTATGGGCTCGTGCAGGGCGTCGCAACCAACGCGATCGATTGAGGCAGGCTCCAGTTTTTCTCCGGTTCGGGGGCGCGGCTAGTTTCCGCCGGGGCCGGCGCCAGTCGGTGTCCCCGGGGCGAGCGGGGCCGCGGGGCCGGCGTTGGGACGCAATGCGAAGTAGTTGCGGCCGAAGGCGGCCTGAGCGCCGCCGGCCTCCACCACCACGGCTTGCACGGTATAACGGCCCGTCATGATGGCGCTCAAAGGCAAACTGATGCGGAACGAAGCCGTGCGGGTCTTATCGTCCACCTGGGCGGGCGCTACCATATCGGTCTGGCTGAGTCGCGCGCCGTTGCGGAAGAATTCGAGTCCGGCGCGCAATTTATTGGGGTCGTCTTTCTCCGGAACGTAAGCCTGGAAGAAAATATAAAGCATCTGCTGATTGGTGAAGACGCGCGTTACGCTGGGAATGATGCGCTCCCCGGCGACGTCGAGCGGCGACTCCTTGAGCTTGGCATCGGGCGCGAAGCCCTTGGTCTGCACCTCGGAAGTTTTCTGTGCTTGCACGAGCTGGCTCGATAGCACCACGGAGCTCAGCTGCATGCGATCGGACTGCACGGCGGGCAGCTTCAGATCGTCCTCAAAAGTGCCGATGCGGCCGGATTCATTTTCCCGCGCCAGAAACTTCAGCCTGTAGTTTCCGGGAGGCAAGACGATCCCGCCCTGATAGACGAGGGCGTTCTGCTGCAGCTCTTCGTAACGCTCGCTATCCAGCCGGACGGTGATGGTGTCGCGCAAGGCGCCGGCGATGCGGTTGGATTGGGTGTCGCGAATCTCCGCGGCGAAATCGAACTCCACCTGCCGCCTTCCGCTCTTCTGGGCCCATTGCAGAGCGCTGGCCGCCACTTTGGCCGAGATGGGAACGAAGACCTGCTTGTTGTTGAGGCGGAAATAGGCCGCTTCCACGGCGATCGGCAGCTCCACCACGGGAGTTTCCGAACGCATGGCCTCTTCCAACTGGCGCTCGCGGTCTTCCGTAGTGTAGACGCCAAAATCCTTGGGCGCGTAATAGCCCTGGCGGTAGCGAATGCGCGCTCCAGGCACGCCGGTGACCTTCACGCGAATGCTGCGCCAGAGCCCGTCGTGCGCCGCGTCGGTGCTGTAGTAGCCGAGCAGATAGTAGCCGTCGGTATCCGCCTGCACGGAATGGAAGGCCTGGCCGAGATCTCCGAGGTCGAAAAAGCTCCGGCCACCGGTATCCGAGGCGAGCGTGGCCAGAGTTTCGCGCGAATCCTGCCGGGACTGGCTTTGCTGGAAGACGGCCGCGCCGGTAAACATGGCGTTTCCGGACGACGCGCCAACGCTGGCGTCGCCTCCCGGGATTTCCGCCAGCAGCCCGCGGGAATCCACGGTGTAGATGGACATGTTGGCGCGATTGGCGGCGTCGGTGGTGGCGCGAAGCTGCGAGCGATTGTCCTCGCCGGTCTGGGTGATGCCGCTGGTGAATTGCATCACCGATTTCTTGCCGGGAATGTCCTTGAGCAAATCCGCCAGCGACTCGAGCGCGATCAGCTTGCGGTCCGTATTGAAGGCGTTGAACTCGGTATCGTCGGCGGTGAAAGCCGCGTCGGTGTCTTCGGTGGTCGCGGCGTCAATTCCGGTGGAGGTGGCGGCGGCCAGGGCCGCAAGCTGCGACTCCTTGCCGGGCAGCAGCGCGTCGACCGCGCTATTGAGCAGATCGCGATCATTGGTGAAATCGGCGACGACCTTGAGTTGATTGCCGAATGCCACCACGCCCACGAGATCCGCGGGAGTCATCTGCTTGTTCAGGAACTGCTTCGCGGCGAGAGTGGAGCGCGTGAGGTCGCTGTTCTGCAAGGAAGTGAGGTCGAAGAAAAGAACGATCATGCGGCGGTCGCGAATCTGTTGCCGCACCTGTTCCGGCTGACTGATCGAACCGATGGGGATGGTGATCGGCGCGATCTCCTCCGCGGCGGCCTTTTCGAGCCTCTCGACGTCGTAATAGTCGAAGCTGGAGATTTTCTGATCCTTGCCGTTTTCCGCCACGCTGAACTGGTCCTGCCGCAGGCCCTTAATCGGGTTGCCATTGCGATCGGTGACTTCGATGTCGACCTCAACCAGATTGACCGTCGCGCGGATGGTTCCTTTCTGGTTCGGCGAAACCTGGGGAGCCAGCGGAGCCTGCGGAGGGGGGAGGGGTTGCTGCGGATTCTGGGCCCGTCCCGCGGGGGCCAGCAGGCCCACGATAGCGAGAAGCGATAGGAAGCGGCGCATTTCGTCTCTCATGTCAGGCAGCTCTTAGAAATTAAACCGCGTAACGATTTGCATCGCGCGCATGTTCCCCGCGCCGGTCACTTCTCCAAAGGTGGTGGAGTTCACCAGAGTGGAAAGCCCGGTGAAACGGGGCGTATTGGTCAGATTGGTAATCTCCCAGCGCAAATCCAGACGATGCTGGCGGTCGCGGCCAAGCTGGAACGTCTTCGAGAATTGCGCGTTCCACACGAACATGCCCGGACCTTCGATGGTATTGCGGGCGGCATCGCCAAGCTGGCCCGCCGCCGGCACGACCAGGCAGCTCGTATTGAAAAAGCTCAGCGGCGCCCCGAGTCCGCCTTCATTCGGATTGCAAATCTGGTCCGCACGGGTGGCAAAGACGCCGCCGCTTCCGGTGTTCCCCGCCGAGGTGCCCAGGACTTCGGCGGTAAAAGGATTGCCCGTCTGCACCCCGATATTTCCGCTGAACCGCCAATCGCCAAACAAGCCGCCGACCCATCCTTTTTGCGCGAAGCGGTGGCCTTGTCCGAACGGAAATTCGTAGGCGTAGTTGATGCGCGCCTGATGGCGAATATCGAAAGAGCTAAGCCCGTACTCCGCCCGCAAATTGCCGGCATCCTGCACTACGATGGGCGTCCCGCCGCCGATGGAACTCGCATCATCGGTCGATTTCGCATACGTGTATGTGCCATTGATCATGATTCCGTGGGTCATGCGCTTCTGCAGCCGGACCTGCAGCGAGTTGTAGATCGAGTTTCCTCCCGAGGTGTCGTAGATGAAATCGGCGGCGTTGGGGATGGGCCCGGTGGGCGTGAGGCTTCCAGGGGCCGGGCGGTTTGGCGCGAACAACATATCGAGATCGGTACCCTTCGTTCCGGTGTAGGTGAGCACGAGAGCGGTGTTGGGAGCGACGTTGGTCTCGACCGAGAGATTCCAGATCTGCGCGTAACCTACTTTGTAGTTGGGATTCACGGCGTAGGTGTTTTGCACCGTGTTCTGGCCCGCGACGGCCGAGGGGAAGCCGTTTTGCAGCGTGAGGACATCGCCGGGACTGGTGATGCGCAACTGGGAATTCGACCAGGGCGGCTGGTTCGCCAGATCGGAGAGCAGTTGGGTATAGATCGATTCGTTGTAGAAGACGCTATATCCCGCGCGCACCACCATGCTGTGGTTGGCCTGCAGCGATTTGATCGGCGGTCTCCAGGCCAGTCCAATGCGCGGCGACCAGTGATTGTAGGCGGGACGGATGAGCCCATCGGGAAGCGCGCCGCTAAAGGGTCCCGCTTCGCCGGGAATCACCTGCGCCACCTGCTGAGTAGACGGGTCGTAATCCAGATTCGACAGATGTCCGTAAAGCTCGGTGGGCGGGGTGAACAGTTCGTAGCGCAATCCGAACTGCAGCGTGAAATCCGAACGCATGCGCCAATCGTCGCTGACGTAGCCAACCGCGCCCCAACTCCGGAAATACGAACTGGGAGTTCCAAAGCGCTCGTTCGTGGAGTAGGGATAGCCGAGGAGGAAATCGGCGAAGTCCAGTCCCGTGTCGGAAACGGCTTGGCCGGTCGCGCCGATGAGCGAAGTCTCGAGGCCACTGAAGGTGAACAGTCCTTCGGGCGTCTGGTCCGAGTTCGTGTTGTTCTCGATGCGCCGAACCTCCGCGCCGAAGGTCAGCGTGTGCTTGGGAAGCATGTAAGTGACGGCATCGACGAAACGATAGCTCTGATTCCGCACCAGCGAAGGCGAGGCCGGGGAGACGCGCGTGAAATTGTTGAAGCTGAGCGAGGGAACTTCCCAGTCGATGGGCGCCGTGGAAACTCCGGCAATTCCGAGAGCGCCGGCCACGTTCTGCGAGAAGGCGAAATTGTTTAGCGTCTGCACGCGATTGCGCGAGTAGATCAATTGCGAATCGTTGATCCATTGACGCGACAGATTTTCGGTAAAGCCGACGGTGGCGGACTGGCCGAATGTGGATACGTTGCTTTCCAAATCCGGGAAGGACTGAAAGGCGTGATTGCTCGAGTCGCTGAGGCCGTAGATCAGGCGAGCGCTCAACTTCGGCGAGATGGTCTGCATCAGGCGCGCGTTGAAGCGGTCCTGCTGGGTGGGAACGCGCGTTTGCAGATGGAAGTTATCCACGAGGCCCGGAAGGTTGGGCAAGGGAATATATTGCAGCAGGCCAAGCGACGCGGAATTCAGCATGGAAGAGGGGAGTTGGCATCCCACCGGGGTGCGCGGGCCGTTCAGATCGGCGGGATTGGGGATATAAAGCTGCGCCCCGCGATCGCAGAAGTTTCCGGGCTGTTGCCGCTCGGACAGCGTGGGCACCGTGGAGAACTGGTCCACTGCGTTGCGCGCCCAGGTGCTGTCGAAATTGAGAAAGAAAAACGTTTTGTCGCGCCCGTCGTAAAGGTGAGGGACCACCAGCGGGCCGCCCAGGTTGCCGCCGATCTGCTCGGTCCAGGTGGGAATCTTGGGCGGGTTCGCCTGGGTGATGGAATAGGGCCTGGCGTTAAATGCGGAGTTGCCGTACTGATTGTAGAAGCTGGCGCGCACGCGGTTGATCCTCTGCCGGATGACGCGCTGCATTCCCCACAGCGCAGCCACGCCCTGCGGCGCGCCGCGTGCCGGCTGGGCCTGCCGCCCTCTGCCTCCGCCACCGCCGCCTCCTCGAAACGCTACCGCAGGCCCGCCGCCAGGCCCACCGGGGCCGGGACCGCCTCCGCCGCCAGGAGGGCCGAATCCACCCGGCCCTCCAAATCCGCCGCCGGGAAGGCCAGGTGTAGCGGCCCCTCCAGGCTGCGCGCTGGGCGCTCCGCCTTGAAAATTACCCGTACCTCCAAAGCCGTTCTGGCCGGCTTGTCCGGGACCTTGCAGCGCGATTGCGCCTGGCGGCGGAAGCCCCGCGAAACCTGCATTCTGATCTCCCTGGCCTACAGTACCGTTCAGCAGAAATGCGTCGGACGAGGCAGCCTGCCCCAGCGCTCCTTCATTTGGCGCGCCAGCTTCGGCCTCTTGCCCTGGCTCTTCCTCAACCGCGGCTAGATTCTGATCGTTGAGAATCACCTGCTGAAAGGCGCCGCCCTGCCGACCAAGACCTTGTCCTCCGGGGCCTCCTGGTCCGCCTGCTGCGCCTGGCTGTCCGGCTGCTGCTCCATTTGTTGAGGGGGCTTGCGCCGTCGTGCCATTTTGGCCAGCGCCGGGAGGGGCGCCACCGCCGGGAAATTGCCTCCGCCTAAAACCGCCTCCGCCCTGGCGGTTGCCCTGCCCTCGACGTTGGGGATTTTGAGCCGCACTTTGGTTTGGCGCTGGGGCGTTTGAATTCGTCGCGGACGAAGGGTTCTCGCTGGCGTTGCCGGAAGTTGCGGCACCGACGGCAGGCGTCGAAGCCTGCGCAACCGCCGGCGATGGTGCGGGAGTCTCGATGCTTTCGAGCGAAGCTACCTTCAGCATGACATTGAGGCTTGCGGGTGTGCCGCCGAGATCGAACTCCTGCGTGGCATCATCGAATCCCAATTGGCTGATTTCAATACGGTAGTGGCCTTGCGGCAGCGCCGGCAGCGAGAAATGGCCAGTTTCGTCCGTCCAACTGACCCAGGCGCGTCCGCTTCCGGTTTCCACCAGGCGCAAAGTCGCGCCGGGAATGCCCACGTTTTCGGAAGTCCGCACGACTCCCGTGGCCGACCCAGCTGGCGCAGCTTGCGGCGCGGGTGCGTCCTGTGCGCCAAGGCAAAGTGCACAGGAGAGAAAAAAGGAGAGAGAAAGGAGTGACGCCGCGAAGCCAAGCCGGACAGTCATATTTTTCCGCAAGAGACTCGAACCCTCTGACCTGGCGATTGCGATCTAAGGCGTCTTCTTACAATAGCCCACCTTCATAACAGTTGGGCGGGCCGATTTTCCGGCTGGCGGCGAAGGCATTAGTCCCCGAGCCATATCTGCGCCAAGCGCTGGGCGCCATATGCTGCGCCTAAGCAATCGGCCTATTCTCGCTTCCTACTTTATGCAAAGTTTTAGACGCGAGCTTCCGGTGAAACGTTACCCTGGTGGGGCAGGCATGCGCGTGCGAAAATGCGTCCGCGCACGAACGGCCTGATGAAACGATGAATGCATGGCCCATTTTCCTTTCGGCCGCGGCGGCTGCCGGCGCGGGCACGGCGGCTTGGGCCGCGGTACATCCCACCTCCGAGATCTTCGGCCCCACGGTGCACCACACACGCGAAGCATCCACCATCGCGCTGACCTTTGACGATGGCCCCAATCCCGCTTGTACACCGGAGCTTCTTGGTCTGCTCGATCGCTACGGCGCGCCCGCGACTTTTTTCCTGGTAGGCCGCTTCGCGCGTGCCTGCCCGGAATTGGTGCGCGAGATTTCCAGTCGCGGCCACACCATTGGCAATCACACCGAAACGCATCCGAATCTGGCCTGGATGCCCGCCTGGCGCATTGCCGAGGAGTTGCAGGCCTGCCAGGATAGTATCTTTCGAGCCTTGCACTCCGGGCCGGAAGCGGCGCCCTTCTGCATGCGTCCTCCCTTTGGTTATCGTGGGCCGCAGCTTTGGAGCGCAATACGCTCGGTAGGCCTGCGGTCGGTCGTGATGTGGTCGCTTGGCTCTTACGATTGGCGGCACCATTCCGCGGAGCGGCTCATCGAACGGCTGGGCGCGGTGAGCAAACGGCGCGGCGCAGGCGCAGCGCCGGGAATGGAAACCAGGGGTGGCGGTGGGGACACTGGCTCGAACGAAGCAAGCGCGACGCGCGGCGGGCAGATCGTTCTCTTGCACGACGGCAACTACCGCCGGCAGGGAAAGCGGTGCGAGCATATGCTGGCCGCGCTGGAACACTGGCTGCCCCGATGGCGCGACGCCGGTTTCGAGTTTGTTACAATGAGCCAGCTTACCTAGCCGCGTGCGAGCGCTTGCAGGTAAGCCCGCCCGCGTTCTGAATCACGCAGCGCGATTTTTCGATGCTCGGCAGGAGTCAGGCGAAATGGACGAGCGACAGTTTTACACCGAGCGCCAGGAGACGAAGAACCTGACCCTGGTCTGCCCGCATTGCCGGCAGGAAAGTTCCTATCCCATTCGCTGGATGGTGCGCACCAAAAAGAAAGATCTCCCGCGGGGCGCCGGCGAAGAAGACCGCCGGCGCTTCGCCAACGCGCGATCCTATATGGTGCGCGTTGACGAAATGGTCGCCTGCCGCAATATGCGTTGCCGCAAGCGCTTCGAACTCACGGGGCAGAGCGTCGTGTTGACTTCCGATGCCGGCGGCGCGCAGCCCGGTCCCGATTTTGACCCCGAAAATTTCGGCAACCGCTGAACGCTTTTCTTCCTATGAATGCTTCTCTTCTTACTGGCGTACACTAGAACCGCCATGAAGAAAGCCTCGAATTCCCGAAAGCATCGCGACATGCGGCACGGTGCGAAACAGCCTGAAGTCTTTAACCCGGCGCGTGCGGCTCTCCTCGATAGTCCGGACCGTTTCGAATACCTCCCGCCCGAGCGCATCTTCGCGCACCTCGACGCGCCGCAAGGAGCGCTGGTGGTCGATTTCGGCGCGGGCACGGGAACGTTTTCGCTCGAACTGGCCCGGCGCCGGCCGGATCTGAAAATCATCGCCCTGGACGAACAGCCGGAGATGCTCAAGCTCCTGGAAGCCAAGCCGGCCGTGCAGCAGTTGCCCAATGTGCGGCCCATGCTCGCGGACGAAATCGATTCCTTAGAAGGCGCCGCCGATCGAATCTTGGCCACGAATGTGTTGCATGAACTGGGAGATGCGACGCTGCGCGGAATCTCGCGCTTGCTCAAGCCCGAAGGATCGCTTCTGATCGTCGACTGGAATAGCGCCGTCGATCGTGCCATCGGCCCGCCGAAGGACCACACGCACACTCCGGACGAGGCGCTCGCGCGTCTCGCCAAAGCAGGGTTCGAGGGGATATCTCTTGAGCCTCTGCGCTACCACTTCGTCGTCCGCGCGAAACCCAAGAAAGCGAAGCGCAAAGCAGGACAAAAGAAGTCCGCGCCTAAGAAACGGCAACCCAACAAGTTGAAGCGCCAATATCGAAAAAAGTCCGGCAAGAAGTAACAGCGAATGCTGCAAGAGAAAAGCAGATTCCTCACCGCCATCGGCAAGCAAAGCCGGATTTACATGGGTGCAGCGGTCCATCCACAGGGCACGAGTTGACAATCCTCAGTTGCAGGTGATAGTTTCCCGCCACCTCTTAGAGGATCAATTACTCAGGGAGTTACGAACCAGGTCGTTACGAGGTTCGTATGCCGGCAGTTGGCAACTTCGACCGGGCCCCAGCCAGGCGACCTGCCTATCCCCTGGTACGCAGGCGTGCCCTGCGGTCGCAGGTTCGCGCCATGGCGAGGTGGCTGGCGCTTATCGCCGTCACGCAGCAGGTGGCGTGCGGCGGGAAGACCTCCACCGCGGCGGTGACTGCGGACCCCCCTCCAGCGCCCAGCGTCACGCTCTCTCCATCCTCGGCGCAAATTTCGGCCGGAGGAAACGTCCAGTTCATTGTGACCGTGCAGAATGCCGCAAATCCTGCCGTTACGTGGCAGGTGAACGGAATCCCCGCGGGCAACTCTTTGGTCGGCACAATCACGGCAGCGGGGGCCGCCACAGCCTCTTACGTGGCTCCCGCGAACGTAGCGGCCACCATGATGGTTACCGTCTCCGCCGTTCTGCAGGCGAATGGAACCACGAGCGGTTCAGCGACGGTCACAGTCAACCCTCCTCCAGTTCCAGAGATCAGCATCTCTCCAGCAAATCCTAGCGTTGTGGCCGGAACGGGGTTGGAATTGAGCGCGACTGTTGAAAATGGGCCGCAGGCCGTCATCTGGGAAGTAAACGGGCTACCAATCGGCAACGCGACAATTGGCACGATCACGTCGCCTCTGGGGTCCCTTACGGCTCTTTATAACGCCCCGGCTCAAATTCCGAACCCTTCCGTGGTGACGATCTCCGCGGTCCTGACAACCAATGTCGCGATATCGGGAAGCACAAACATCACGATCATTCCTCCCGCCACGAGCGTAAGCATTTCTCCCAGCACGGCTAACCTCGTCACGAACCAAACGCTGCAATTCGATGCGACTGTGCAGAACTCAAACGCTGGCGTGACGTGGGAGGTGAACAATGTGCCGGGCGGGAATTCGACGGTCGGCACGATCGTGCCTTCCGACGCTTATGCGGCGACGTATACGGCTCCAGCAAACCCGGGGAGCATAACCATAACGGCAGTGCTCCAAACGAACTCGTCGATATTTGGATCCGCGGGAGTGACAATCATTTTGCCCAGCGATTTCGCCGGCGTTTATTCGTGGAGAAACGACGCGAGCCTTACGGGTCAAAACACGCAGGAAAAGATACTTACGGCGACTAATGTAAATCCTGGGCAATTTGGAAAATTGTACGGTTGCCCGGTCGACGGACAGATTTATGCCCAGCCGCTATACGTTTCCAATGTGGCCATACCCGATCAGGGAACTTTCGATGTTGTTTACGTCGCCACCGAAAACGACAGCATCTATGCCTTCAACGCGCAATCAAGCTCATGCCAGACATTCTGGCAGACAAGCTTTGTCAACGCGGCGGAAGGGGTGGCGACGGTCCCGGCCGGCGATTTGGGTCTTCAGACGGACATCGGGCCGGTAATCGGAATTACTGGTACGCCGGTAATCGATCCGGCGACGGCGACGCTCTTTGTGATCGCCAAGACCAAGGAAAGCAGCATCTATGTACAAAGGTTGCATGCACTCGATCTGACCACCGGAGCGGAGAAATTTGGCGGGCCTGCGGTTATCCACGCTCAAGTTAACGGGACAGGCGACGGTAGTGGGTCCTTCGACCCACTCACAGAAAACCAGCGCTCGGCCCTGCTGCTGGCGGGCGGACATGTGTACATTGCCTTCGATTCGTACGAGGATACTGACCCGGTTCATGGCTGGCTATTCGCCTACTCCGCCGCGAATCTGACCCAGGCCCCCACAGCCGTGTTCAACAGCACCCCCAATGGGTCTCACGGCGGAATCGGGGGGAGCGGCGCGGCTCCGACTTCCGACGGCGACGGAAATATTTTTGTCACCACATCGGATGGCACGTTTGACGCCGGAACGGGCGGCAACGACTATGCCGAAAGCCTGCTGCGCCTTAACGCGAACTCGGTCCTAACTGTGGCGGATCGTTTCACGCCACCTGCCCCGGGCATTCAGCTTCTCGGCACAAATGGCGTGATGCTTTTGCCTGCCGCGGCCGGCAGCCCGGCGCATCCAAATCTGGCGGTCGCCGGAAGCCAGTCGGGCAGTCTCTACTTAGTTGATCGCGATAATCTGACAAAAGACGGGGCCCTTGCGACGCTTTGTTTTGGCGCATCCGCTTCAGTTACGGGCACGGCCGCGTATTGGAACAACGTCGGTACACCGACCATCTATGTGGGAGCCGCGGGAAGCACGCTCGGCGCATTTCCAGTCGTGAACGGCAGCTTTAGCTCGCTCTCGTGCGCAACGCCGAGTTCCCAATCTCCCGACGTCTTCGACACGTATGGCGCTTCGCCGGTGATCTCCTCGAACGGGATCTCGAATGGCATCGTGTGGGCGCTGGACAATAGCGGCTATACGACCGGCAGCACACCAGCAATTTTGCACGCCTACGATGCCACCAACTTAGGGATCGAACTATTCGCGAGTCCGGCGAACGCGAGCGATCCCGGCGCGGCCGGGCCGGCGGTGAAGTTTGCGGTGCCCACGGTGGCAAACGGGATGGTGTACGTGGGAACGCAAAACGAGCTTTCCGTTTTTGGCTTGCTTCCGTGAATAAGACTTCGAGGATTTACTGCGCTACATGCCTTCGTAGTTCGGACCGCCGCCGCCTTCGGGCGGCACCCAATCGATGATCTGATACGGGTCTGCGATGTCGCAGGTCTTACAGTGCACGCAGTTCGAGAAGTTGATCTTGAGGCGACGCCCGCCTTTTTCTTCCACCATTTCGTAGACGGCGGCGGGACAAAAATATTGGCAGGGATTGCCGTATTCGGTGACACAGCGGCCCACGCAGATACTGGGATCGAGCACGTGCAGATGGCAGGGCTGATCCTCCTCGTGGCGCGTCCCGGAATGATAGACGTCGGTGAGGCGGTCGAAGGTGAGCACACCGTCGCCCTGAAAACGCGGAGGCGCCGGACTTGAGCCGTCAAGCTTGCGATACTCCTCGTAGCCCGCGGGCATGCGCAT
>Ga0335081_10000955_pt1 | contig 46326 bp, 37 predicted proteins | sample Lox_Sample_35_FD_206713 | JGI IMG/M metagenome (GOLD analysis project Ga0335081, IMG submission 206713) | Soil microbial communities from Loxahatchee National Wildlife Refuge, Florida, United States - Lox_Sample_3.5 | ecosystem: Environmental > Terrestrial > Soil > Wetlands | place: USA... | reverse complement strand
CGCGCTGACGGGAACCTCCATCGAGACCTTACCGTTGGGGCGGGGGCGCGTGAGGAACGAAGCCAATTCCGGGAACAGGCTGGGGGCATCTCCGCGGAGCCGAATGTTGTGGAACCGGCCGACGACGATGCCGTTGGTTTCGGGCAGCAGCCAGGCGCCATCGTCGGTGATGTAGGTCCAGCCGGCGCGGGCACAGGCCCAGGCCAAGGTGCTTTTTCCTGAGCCGGATGCGCCGCCCAGCAGGACGCCGGCGTCGCCGTGGGCCACGCAAGCGGCGTGGACTTGCATCGCATGTCGTTGAGCCAGCAGCATATAGGCCATGGTTTCGAGAAAGTGGAAACGAAACCAATCATGATCCGCGGCGGTCTTCTCGGAGACGAAGCAGAAACCGAACAGGCTGTCGGAATCGTAGAACGCGAAGTTGTCGCGGTCGGAGACGATGGAAAATGAGTGCCGTTGGGAACGAAAGACCGGCTCGGGAGCGAGGCCGCCCGTGGGCTGGACAGCGATGCGGAGTTGGATGGGGCGGGTGGCGAACTCGGGGCGGTAGACGGCCCAGGTCTCGGAGGCGGCCTCGATGACGTGGGGCGAGTTGGTGGCGATTGCGACCGGGAACCCCAGGGGGTGGAAGGTCGCGGTCAATGGCAGATCGACGTCGTGCAGAAGCGGATCGTACAGGGTTGTTTCCCGTCCTGTTGTCATGCTACAACACCTTGATAACACGAGACATAGGCTTACAGGAGTAAAAGTGGGCAACGCGTCGACACGACTGTCGACGCGGCACGCGGGCGCGCATGCGCCACGGCTTCAAGGAACAAAGCCAATTGCGCGGAAGTGGTTGGTTTGGCGTCATCGGTTCCACGATACACGACGGTTATGGGGCATCTGGAATTCGGATTTGGAAGTTATTGAAAAGATGGAAGATTGAGCTTGAAAACTCGTTAAACGCGAGGCACGAGCGAAGGCTAGTGCGTACACGACTAACCAAAGGAGACTGTCCCGCGCGATGTGTATAAAGGTACCATGCTTGCAGGATGGATTTACTCGTCCAACAGGCGGCCCAAATTGCGCTTCGGCTCGCCGCTCTCCCGCCTGGGGGATTGCGCTGTGAAGGCCCGGCGCTCGACGCCATCGAGCAACTGGCATTGCAGATTCTCAAAGAAGTATCTGCGATTCGAGTGGGAAAGAGCCGCTCGCTTGGCGAATCCAGCGGAGCCTGGCCGGTGATGCAACCCGTGCTCCGGCGTTAAAGCACGGGGACAATCCAATCACAAATTCGCGTGGCGGTATGCTGGGTGAGATGCGCGCGGCGATCGTCCACTACTGGCTGCTCAACCAGCGCGGCGGGGAAAAAGTGCTGGACGGATTGTGCCGCCTGCTGCCGGATGCCGACATCTTCACACTGTTCTGCGATCCCGCGACGCTCAGCCCGGAAGTCCGGCGGCACAGGGTCACGACCTCGTTTCTGAATCCGATGCGGCGATGGTATCGCAACCTGCTGCCGCTGATGCCGATGGCACTCGAGAGCTTCGATCTGCGCGGATACGACCTTGTTGTGAGCAGCGAGTCGGGGCCGGCCAAGGGTGTGATCACCAGCTCGGGAACGCGGCACCTGTGCTACTGCCATACACCCATGCGCTACTTGTGGGACCTGTATCCGGCATATCGGAATGAGTGGACGCGGTCGCGGTGGAAGCGAGCGGCCATGACGCCGCTGAGCAACTATCTGCGGCTTTGGGATTACGCCAGCGCGGCGAGGGTGGACCGTTTCGTGGCCAACAGCGAGAACGTGCGGGCGCGCATCTGGAAGACCTACCGGCGCGAAGCTGAGGTGGTGCATCCGCCGGTGGATGTGGACGCATTCGAATGGAAACCGGCCGATGACTATTTTCTGATCGTCAGCGAGCTGGTTCCGTACAAGCGGATCGATACTGCGGTGAGGCTGTTTTCACATAGCGGGCGGCGTCTGCGGATCGCGGGGGCCGGGCCGGAGACCGGAAAGCTGCGCAAAATGGCGGCGCCGAACGTGGAATTTCTGGGGCGCGTGACAGACCAGGAATTGCGGGAGCTGTATGCGCGCTGCCGGGCCCTGCTGTTGCCCGGGGAGGAAGATTTTGGAATCACGCCGGTGGAAGCACTGGCGAGCGGCAAGCCGGTAATCGCGCTGGGACGCGGCGGGGCGCTCGAAACCGTGCCGCCGTTCGGCGGGGTGTTTTGCGACGAGCCCACGGAGGAACACCTGGCGGACGCGCTGAAGCGCTTCGAAGCGTTGGAGCCGGATGTACGCGCAGGCGAGCTGCAGGAATATGCGCGGCGGTTTTCGGAGGACGAGTTCGCGCGCAAGATGCGCGCGGCGCTGGATCAGTTGCAATTCGACAGTCCCGTGAAGGATACTCACTCGGAACGCTGTCCTTGAAAAGGAGGGACTATGAAACGGCAACTGCTACGATTCGCACCGTGGGTAGCCTTGATGATTCTGGCCGTGATCGCGGCGCCAACACCGGCGAACACGGAACCGCAGGAGCGGCATCCGCGCATTCGCGCGGCGATTGAATCGCTGAGAGATGCAAATGCTTATATGAAGGCCGCGGATCATGATTTTTGCGGGCACAGAGTCGCGGCGATGCGGGACACGGAGGCGGCGCTCCGGCAACTGCAGTTGGCGCTGGAGTGCGATAGAAGGTAGCGTTTCAGCTCCGGCTCGCTTCGCTCGCCGGAGCGGACAACGCAGGAGCGTTATCCCACTAGCTCGGGCTCGGTGACGCAACTGGAGCAGGGCTTCTTCTTGGCGACGAGGTCCGGGCGCGCCGGCTCGTGCTGATCTTCCAGCGGGATGGAGAACTCGCGCTCGATACGCTCGCGATAGACGGGGCCGGAATTGTACGCGCAGAACGGATAGATCCTGCCGTTGGGCGCGGAGTAGTGGATCACGCAGCGCTTCACGCGCTCCACGTCGTAGTTATACGAATCCATGAAGTGCATGCCAGCCAGCATCAAGGTGCGGTAGGTGAAGCCCTTTTTCTCGGATTCGCCGCGGCCGTACTCCTTGTCGGTGAGGCCCTGGAGGGTTTGCAGGAACTTCGTGAAGTCCAGGCCTTCGGGCGCCTTTTCGGCGTGGAAGAATCTGCGCAGGTTGTTCCAGGCTTCCAGCTTGGTGAAGAACTTGATGCGGCGCTTGCCGGCTTTGCGGGCCAGAAGGTCCATCTCCTGCAGCATGGGGCCCACGTCGACGAATTGCGTCACCGGAGTGGCTTTGCGGTTTTGATCGACGAATAGATAAGTCCCCAGCGAGCAGTGCGGGTGGCAGCTCAGGGTGGTGGTTTGTTCGCCGCGGAGGGCGCCGATCAGCCTGGAAAACGGGGTGACGCAGGAGAGCGGGAACCAATCCTGGTAGGGATCGGCGATGCCGGTCTGCTGCTGGACGGCGTGCGCGAAATCGGAAAGCGTGAAGCGCTTGGCCTCCAGCTCATGACGCGCGATGCGCCCGGTGAAAGCGACGGGCTGGAAGCTGATGCCGCTGGTGCATTCGATGTATTCGAGCGCGAGGCGGAGGATGTCGCCGATCTGGTGGTCGTTGAGGCCCTTGACGATGGTGGGGACGAAGACAATCTTGAGGCCGGCCTTCTTGACGTTTTCGATGCACTGGAGCTTTTGTTCCCAGAGCGAGCGGCCGCGCGTGCGGCGGTAGACGTCATCACAAACGCCGTCGAACTGGAGGTAGAGCGTGTGGAGGCCGGCTTCTTTGCACTGCTGGGCGAATTCCAGATCGGTGAACTTGAGGCCGTTGGTGGCGGCCTGAAGGTGGGAGAACCCCATCTCTTTGGCCATGCGAAGGACATCCAGGAACCGCGCGTAGATGGTTGGCTCCCCACCCGAGAATTGCACGATGCGGCCGGCTACGGGGCGCTCGTCGCGGAGGGCTTGAAGCATCTTGCGGACGGTGTCGAAATCCGGCTCGTAGACGTAGCCGGCCGCATTGGCGTTGGCAAAGCAGACCGGGCAGGTGAGGTTGCAGCGGTTGGTGAGATCGATGTTGGCGAGACCGGTGTGGCTGGTGTGGAGGTTGCAGAGGCCGCAATCGTCAGGGCAGCGGGTGGCGTTGCCGACGATGGGATTATCGAGACCTCGATTATCTCCGAAGGTCCATTCCTCCATTTTCAGGTACAGGCGGACGTCGGAATAGACGATGTCGCGGAAGTCCCCGTGATTGGGGCAGTGCTTCTCCATCACCACCTTGCCGTTTTCCTCAAAGATCCTGGCGTCAATGAGCTGGGTGCAATCAGGGCACAGCGATTGGGTGGTCTTGGGGAGGCCTTTCTGAAGACACGGGATGGGCGAACCAGTATAGGTAGTTTCCGGCTGTAGTACCTGAAATTGCGCCATGATGGATTCTAGGCAAGGTCCCGGCTGGAAAACCATAATCAGGCACTAAACGGTGAAATAGCGAGGCTGTGTGGTCGTTTCCGAGCGGCGACCGGTTCACTCGCAGCGGAGGGCGACGACCGGATCCACCGTGATGGGGTGGCGCGCAGGGGACCCATCACCAACCGAAGGCCGCGCTTACGCGTCCCCGCAGTACATTGCGTTCGGCCGCTTTGATGCATCGGGCCACTGCAGCCAGGCAGTACGCCCGGTACGAGATCAACAACCCATGCACTATTACGCAGTCTCCATTCGTCAATCAGCGAGTATACTGTTGAGACCAAGCTGGGAGCCAACTATGCAGCTAGCACACCCCATCGCAAGATTGAAGACACACAGCGGCTATGAGGTAACCACTCCCACGGCCGATGAAGTGCTCGTCAAGCTGAACAACGTCGAAGTCCTCAGAATCACTCTAGGATCGAATATGACTATCAAGACTCAAGGCACGCTAACTTTAGATGCAAACAACATAGAGATCAAATGCAAGAACTGGCTGCATGCCACAGCCCTCAACTCGATGGACCTGAGGGCCGGGGGCAACGCGGTCCTAAGCGCCAACTGCAACCTCGCGGTAAAAGGGGTGACGGTGAGCATTGACGACGGTGGCGGCCCATGGCAACCAACCTGAATGTCAAGATCTCCGGCTCATCTTGCCTGGTCGGCACCGGAAATTCGGACTGTTTGGGGAATGGGCCATGGTAGTGTGACAGGATGGGTGTTCGGCGGATTCCGAGCGGCGAACGGGTTCACTCGCAGCGGAGGGCGACCACCGGATCGACGGCGGTGGCGCGGCGCGCCGGGATGTAGCACGCCAGGAGCGCAATGCCGCCAAGGAGCAGCGCTACGGCGAGCAGGGTTGCCGGATCGGCGGGGCGGACGCCGTACAGCAAGGCGGACATGAATCGAGTCAGCGCCAGCGCCGCGATCAGGCCCGCGGCCAATCCGATGGCGGCCACGCGCATGCCTTGACGAAGGACGAGCCCGACGATTTCGCCGCGCGACGCTCCGAGGGTGGCGCGGATTCCAAGCTCATGGGTGCGGCGGGCCACGGTGTAAGACATGACGCCGTAGATGCCGATGCCGGCCAGCAGCAGTGCGGAAGCCGCGAAGACGAGCAGCAGCAGCAACGTGAAGCGGCGTTCGGCCAGGGATTCGGAAATGATCTGTTCCATCGTGCGCACGGCGTAGATGGGCTGATCGCGAGTGGGGCCGGCGACCTGTGCGCGCACGGCGGGAACCAGGCTGAGCGGCTCGGGCGCGGTGCGGAGCATGAGCGTCAGTCCGGCGACAGCCTCGGTCATGAACTTGTCGGGCACCTGCAGGAAGGGGAAGTAGATCTGGTCGCGCACTTTGGCGGTATCGTCGGCGTCGAGTCCCCAGTGTTTGACGTGCCCGACCACGCCGACAATCTGAACCGGGCCGACAACCATCAGGCTGAGTTGCTTGCCGACCGGATCCTGGCCGGAAAACAGGTGCGCGGCCAGAACGTCGTCTATCACGGCCACGGGGGAGGAGGCGACGGTGTCCCTGCGGGTGAAGAACCGTCCTCGGATCAAGGGTATCTGCATGGCGCCAAGGTAGTCCGGTGTGGCGAGATAGAACATGGCGTAGGACAGCCGGTCCTGAGGCGGCTGCGGGCCGGCGGGCCAGTACGAGATTTCGTTGTCTCTCTCTCCCAGAGGAACCACCTGAGTGATGGCAGCCGCTTGGATTCCGGGAATTGCCGCCACGCGTTCGAGCAATTGGTCGTACGCCAGCCGGATGGCTTGGGGGCTGGTCATCGCGCCAGGCGACAGCGCCACCTGCGCGGTAAGGACGTGGTCGGTGTTGAATCCAGGATTAACCCGCCACAGCCGCCAGATGCTCTGCATCATGAGTCCCGCACCGGTGAGCAGTATGACGGCCAAGCCGACTTCCAGCCCGACGAAGACGCCCTCGGCGCGATGACGGCCGCCGCCGGCGCCGCGTGCACCTTCTTTGAGGAACTCCTGCGGACTGGCGTTGGCGCCGTTAAAGGCTGGGGCGAGGCCGAAAAGGATGCCGGTGAGAATCGAAACCAGGAGCGTGAAGAGCAGGACGTAAGGATCGATACCGATTTCTTCGGAGCGGGGAAGCGTCTCCGGCGCGGCGGCGAGAATGACCTTCGTACCCCAGCGGGCAAACAGCAGGCCGATCACACCCGCGCCCACGGACAGCAGAACGCTTTCCGTCAACAACTGGCGCACGACGCGCCTTCGTTCGGCGCCGAGCGCGGCGCGGATGGCGAATTCGCGCCTTCGAGCGGTGGAGCGCGCCAAGAGGAGATTGGCGACGTTGGCGCAGGCGATGATCAAAACAAACCCGACTGCGGCGACCAGCAGCATCAGGGTAGGCTTAATGCCGCCCACCGTGTCGTCCTTCAACGGGAGAAGTGTCGTCGCGTGCCCGGCATTGCTCGCCGGGTATTGGCGGGCAAGCCTGCTCGCTATGGCTGCCATTTCGGCCTGCGCCATGCCGGCCGTGACACCCGGCTTAAGGCGCCCCACGACGGCCAGCCCCGGGTGATTCTGCCGGTCGCGCAGCTCCACGGAAAGCCATTGCTCGATCGGCGCGTACACCTGAGTGCCAGGGCGCAAGCGAAAGTCTCCCGGCAAGACGCCCACTACGGCGCAATTCACGGCGTTGAGGGTGAGCTGTTTCCCGAGGATGTCGGGGTCGGATCCGAACCGCCGTTGCCAGAGGCCGTAAGAGAGCATGACCACGCAGGCGGCGCCCTGGCGGTCCTCCTGAGGCAGGAGATTGCGGCCGAGGAGCGGCGTGACGCCGAGCACCGGAAGAAGGCTGGCGGAAACGTACTCGCCCGCGACCTGTTCCGGTTCGCCGGCTCCGGTGAGATTGAAGTCGGCGCTCCTGAAAGCGGCCATATCCGTGAAGGAGCGGGCATCGCGGCGCCAATCGAGGAAATTCGGGTACGCGACCGAGGAGTAAGTGAACTCCGCAGTTCTTTCGTAGATCTTTATCAGGCGGGTGGCATCGGGATACGACAGTGGCCGCAGGAGCACTCCGTTCACAACGCTGAAAATAGCGGTATTGGCCCCAATCCCCAGCGCCAGAGCGAGCATGGCGACAGCGGTAAAGGCTGGATTCTTCCGTAGAGTACGGAGTCCGAATCGGAGGTCCTGGGCGAGGCCGGCGAAGAAGGGCGCTTTGCTTCCCGCGCCCAGAACGACTGGATCCGGCGAGGCCGCCGGTTCGACGGAGCGGAGTTCTCTGGCCAGCAACTCGTGGCCGGTGAGTTCTTCGAGCGTGATGCGGAGGGCTTCGGACTCGGCCGCGCCGCCGTACCGGAGCTCGCGGTAGCGATCCTCGGAGTGCTGCGCCAATTCCTCGACGATCTCGGCTTCGCGGGCGGGAGCGAGGCGAAGAGTGGCAAGGTGCCGGCGAATGTGTTCGTTCCAGTCAGGCATTTTCGACTCCGGTGATCCGGCCAATGGCCTCGACGAAGGTCTGCCAGCCATGCCGCTGAGCGGCGAGGACCTTTCGTCCCTGTGGAGTGAGGCGGTAATACCGGCGGCGGCGCTGGCCGTTCTTTTCGACCCACCGGCCTTGAATCCAGCGGCGTTTTTCGAGGCGATACAGCAAAGGGTACAGGGACGCGGCGTAGAAGCGGAGGGCGCCATCGGAACGCTGCTCGATCAGCTTGCTGATTTCGTAGCCGTGGCGGGGCAGGGGTTCGAGGAGCGAGAGAATCAGCAACTCGGCGCTGCCTTTTTTCCACTCGCGATCAATAGATTGATCTTCCATATGTGGTACTGCCATATGATAGGACTATTAGGGAGCGAAGGTCAAGGACGGGGTGGCGAGAGGCGGTGATGGGTAGTCGGGTAGGCTCCTGGCTGGGTGGCGTCCCCAAGGGGATTCGAACCCCTGTTACCGCCGTGAAAGGGCGATGTCCTAGGCCGGGCTAGACGATGGGGACTGAACTGGCCGGAGGAAAGAAGGACACTTCTACTGTAGCGTTCGCGAGGGCTGAGCGTCAACCTCGCGCGATAGCGGGGAAGGCGGCTCCGTGGCATTGAGCCGGGAGGCCATGATGGCGTCGGGAATGTTGGGCAGCGGCACGATCTGCTCGGCTGCTCCCAGTTCCGCAGCTTCGCGCGGCATGCCATAGACCACGCAGGTGGCTTCGTCCTGCGCGATGGTGCGGGCGCCGGCCTGACGCATCCGCAGCAATCCCTGCGCGCCATCGGCGCCCATCCCGGTGAGCAGGACGCCGATGGACTGGTTGCCGGCCACCTCCGCCACGGAAATAAACAGCACGTCCACGGAGGGGCGCTGATAGCAGACTCGCGGACCGGTCTTGACGTTGACGAAGTAGCGGCCGCCGCTCTTGCGCAGGAGCATGTGGAAGTCGCCGGGCGCGACCAGGGCAACGCCGGGCTGCAGCTTGTCTCCATCCTCCGCCTCTTTCACCCGCAGCGCGCAGATCTCGTTCAAGCGGTTGGCGAAGGCACGGGAGAATTGGGGCGGAATGTGCTGCGTGATGACAACCCCCGGCGAGGACTCTGGCAGTTGGGTGAGCAGGGAGGCGATGGCCTCCGTTCCGCCGGTGGAAGCGCCGATCGCGATCACGGCATCCGGAGGAAGCGCAAGGCGGGCTTTGGCTGGCGGCGGTGGCGGCGCAGCGCCGGGGCTCTGAGCCGGCAGCGAACCGCGCCGGCGCAAGCGGGCGGCGGCTGCGGCGCGGATTTTGGTCGCGAGCGTGTTGCGCAGTTCTCCTACGGAATAGGGCCCGCCGGGCTTCGCCAGCACTTCGACAGCTCCAAGCGCCAGCGCCTGGACCGCGGCGCGGCAAGAGGGCTGCGCCAGAGAACTGATGACCACCGCGGGCATGGGGTGGAAATGCATCAGTTTCTTCAGGAACGTCAGACCGTCCATGCGCGGCATTTCGATGTCGAGCGTGAGCACGTCGGGATGCAGCGCGAGAATCTTGTCGCGGGCCACGTAGGGGTCGGGGGCGGAGCCCACGACTTCCAGATCCGGTTCTCCAGACAGAGCATCCGTGAGGATCTTCCGGACGATGGCCGAGTCGTCGACGATCAGGACGCGGATTCGGCGGGTGGCGAGCATGCCGGCCTTTCGGTGGTCATCATCACGGTGAGGTTGCCGTTGGAGATCTCCACCGCGTGAATCGCGGCTGCGGGTTCGGCTTCGGCGGTTTCCGCGCCCGACACGATTTGCGGCTTCGCCAGGCGAAAGGTGGCTGCGCTCTCCACGCGGCTCAGGACCGAGCCGCAGATCATGTTCGCCAATTCGCAGGCGACTTCATGAATCTGGCCGTCTGAGACGGCGTCCTGGTCCTCGCCGAGAAAATCCGCGGCAATGGGCCGCGCGGCAGCGGCGGTGAGGCGGAGGGTCAGGGCGCCGGAGGGAGTTCCTTCGAACGCGACCCGCACGGCGATTTCGTCTTCTCGAGGCGGCGCGGGAGACTGCTCCAGCTCGAGCGCGTCGCCCAGCGTCTCGGTAAAGAACATCCTTTCCAGGACTTCCTCCACCGCGCCTTCGAGCGCCTGATGCAGCAAGTCTTCACTCACAAGGCACCCCCAGGGTTCGTTCCAGCTCGGCGCGCAGGGTTTCCGGAACGAACGGCTTGGTGACGTAGCCTCGCGCCCCGAGAGCGATCATGCGTGCAATCCGCTGTTCGGTGGCATCGGTGGAAATGACGATGGCGGGAATGGCGCGAAGCAGTTCGTCCTCCGATTTGCGCCGGAGGAACTCCTGGCCATCCATGCCAGGCATGTTGATGTCGGTGAGGATGGCGTCCACCCATTCCGCGCGCAGCAGGTTCAGCGCCTCCTCGCCATTGGACGCTTCGAAGCACTCCGACAGTTCGAAGCCCGACAACTCGACGACACGGCGGACGAAGGTCCGCATGGCCGGTGAATCGTCCACAATCAGGACACGGTATGCCATGGATCCCCTCCTTTCTGCGGGAGTCCGGCGAACAGTTCGCGCACCTCGCCGGCCTCCTGCAACCAGAATTTTCCGCTGCCGACCTCCAGGCGCACGGTGCGGGAGCGGACACCGCCGACGGCTTCGCCGTGGACCAGGATCCCGGACTTCCAGAGAATTTTGCGCATGGCCAGGTAGTTGCGGCGGCCGATGTCGAATCCGTTCTGCAGCTCCATCATGTTGGCCCCTCCCGCCGCGCGCACGATCAGGCGCTTCTTCGAGGCTCCGCGCGCGTAGACCTGATTCAGGAGCAGGGGGATGCCGGTATCGGCGAACATCCAGGGGTTGTCGCGGCCTCGCGCCGGGTCGATTCCCGAATCCGGAAGCATGAAATGCAGCAGCCCTCCCACGTTGGCCTTGGGGTCGTGCACCGCCAAGCCGATGCAGGAGCCCAGCGCGTAGGTGGCGAGCACCTGGCCGGGAGCGTCGCCGATCTTGCAATCGGCCATGCCTACGACGATCTGGTCCACCTGCCCTCTCTTTTCCCCGGCTTCCGGTAAACCGCCGGGCGGACATACTCCAACGAGTGGGAGACCCTGGTCAGGCTCTCGGCGTGGCCGATGAACAGGTATCCGCCCGGTTCGAGCGATGCGGCCAGCCGTTCGATCAGGTGTTCCTGGGTCGAACGGTCGAAGTAGATCATGACATTGCGGCAAAAGACCACGGGAAACGGCCGCGGCCAGGAAAACGGTTGTACGAGGTTGAGTCGCCGAAAAGCAGCCTGCGCGCGGATCGCGGGAGCGACGCGGTAGCTTTTCGCAGGACCGGTTCCGGGGACGAAATACCGTGACAACCAAGTGGCCGGAATGCCTTGGCAGCGCTCTGGAGGATAGTCGGCCGCCTGGGCGAACCGCAGCGCCTTATTGGAAATATCGGTTGCCGTGATGAAGAATCTGCGGCCCGGGAAGGCCTCATTCAGGAACATCGCCAGGGTCCAGACTTCCTCACCCGTGGAACAGGCGGCGCTCCAGATGTCCATGGAATCGCGCTCCGCCAGATTAGGCAGGGCCTGTTCGCGCAGAAAAGCGAAATGGTCCGGCTCCCGCAGGAACGCGGTGTGGTTGGTGGCCAGGGCATCGATCATGGTGGCCAGCGCCATGCCAGTCCGGTCGGCCAGCACGTGGCGATGGTATTCCCGAAAGGAGTGGAAACCTCCGTTGCGAACCAGCCGTCGCAGCCGCGCGGAAACCAGTTCCTCTTTGCCGGGCTTGAGGTCCAATCCAAACGTGCCGTGCGCCAGTTGGCGGATCCGTTCGAAATCCTCGGCCTCCAGCGGCGCAACCTCATCCTGCTGCCAATCGACGGCCTGCTTCATTGATCCCCGTCCTTGAGAAGCCGGTCCAGGTCGAGGATCAGCCCTACCCGTCCATCGCCCAGGATGGCTCCGCCGGCGACGCCCGTGACGTCCTTGAAGGTTTCACCCAGCGCCTTGATGACAACTTCCTGCTTGCCGATGAGTTCATCCACCAGCAGGCAATAGCGCGCCCCTTCCACTTCCGCCATTACCAGCACGGACTGCCGCGGATCTTCGGACTTGGGCTTGACACCGAACCGGCGGTACAGCCGGACAACCGGCAATAGCGACCCGCGCACCAGGGCCATCTCGGCGCGCTGGTGCACGGTCCAGATCGTCTCTTCGGTGGGCCGGAACATTTCACGCACGGCAAACAGCGGCACGATATAGCGCTCTGTCCCTACTCCCACGACCAGGCCATCGATGATCGCCAGGGTGAGCGGCAGCTTGAGCAGAAACTGCGCGCCCTGGCCGGCCTTCGAGCGGATCTCGATCCTGCCCCGCAGCTTTTCGATGTGCCGCCGGACCACATCCATCCCCACGCCCCGGCCGGAAACATTGGTCACCTTGGCCGCAGTCGTGAAACCCGGTTCGAAGATCAGGTTGTAGGTTTCACTTTCCGACAGCTCCTTCTCGGGCGCCAGCAGCCCTTTTTCAACGGCTTTGGCCCTGATCTTCGCGGCGTCCAGCCCGCGCCCGTCGTCGGCGATTTCGATGACCACCTGCCCGGCCTGGTGATGCGCCTTGAGCAGCAGGCGGGCATCCGGGCTTTTGCCGGCGGTTTCGCGTTCGCTGGGCGTTTCGATCCCGTGGTCGATGGCGTTGCGCACCATGTGCATCAGCGGATCGGCCAGCCCTTCGACAATGGTGCGGTCCAGCTCGATTTCGTCACCCTCGGTTTCCATCCGGATCTTCTTGCTGAATTGCCGCGACAGATCGCGTACCAGCCGGGACATCCGGCGGAATAACGGGCCGATCGGAACGAGCCGCATCGCCATCGCGGTCTTCTGCAGCTCGGCGGTGATGCGCGTCATCTGGGCGATCTTGCGCTGCAGAGCCTGGCTCTTGAGCTTGGCCAATTCCGGGTCGTGGCGGACCAACGATTCGGCGATCACCATCTCTCCCGCCATGTCCACCAGGTAATCAAGCTTGGCGGTATCGACCTTCACCGCCATGGCTTCGTTCCGGTAGTGAGCCGGTTCGGCTGCCGCTGCGGGGGCCGGGACCTCCGCCGTCTTTTCTGGTTCTACGGCGCTAGCCAGACTGGCAAGGCCCGCTGCCGAAGGCACCGGCTCCGCCGAGCCGGCAATCAACGCCCGGATGCGGGAAAGCAGGGCCTCGTTTGGCTTAGGGGCGTCCGACGGCCGCCTCTGCAGCAGCGACTCCAGGTGCGACAGCCAGCGCCGCAGGTTGTCGGCGCTCTCCAGAATCACGTCGATGGCAGCGGGTGTAACGGTCCATTCTGTGCTCCGGGCGCGATCCAGCAGCGCCTCGGTTTCATGGGCCAGTTTTTGGACGTCCCACAGTTCCAGGAAGCCGGCCAGGCCCTTGATGGTATGGAAGCCGCGAAAAACCGAGTTCAAGGCCTCCGCATTGGCCGGGTCGCGTTCCAGCGTAAGCAGTTGTGACTCGACCGCCGCCAGATGTTCGCGACTCTCCAGGATGAAGTCGCCCACCAGCTCCGGATCCTGGGCAAGAGTCTGCTCCTGACGGGCCGGTTCCGGAACGTCCCCGTCCAGCGCCTGCTGCAGGCGGGCGATTCCCTCCTGGAACTGATCCGGCGGGATTGCCCCGGTCTCCGCGTCTTCCAGTGAGTCGATCAGTGCGGTAGCGGCGGCGGCCACCTGGCTCGCCTGCTCGCGCATGGCGTGGTCGCGAATGTTCACGAGGGTGGGCAACCACTGCGATTTCGTTGGCGCAGTCCCCGGATCGTCCACGACGAGCCGGAGGGCCAGGTCCTCGATCTGTTGGCGCAATTCTGCCGAATGTGGCACGGATTTCCGTCCTTAGAAGCCGCTTTCCTGTTCGTCCAGCGGAAAGGAGACTGGTTCCCGCTTCAGGACTGGAGCCAGCGGCGCCTGGCCCGTGGTTGCAGCGTTCAAAGATTTCCCCAGCGCGGCAGGATCTGCCGCGCCGGGAGTCGGGCTGGGATGTGAAGCAGCCGGTTGATTCCGGCTATCCGCGCCGCCCTGCGTGACCGCATCGCTTCCCACGAGCGAACGCAGCCTCTCCACGATGGAAAAGAGGCGTTGTGCCTGGGCGGACATTTCCTCGCTGGCGGCCGCGCTCTCTTGGGCATTGGCCGCGCTGCGCTGCGTCACCTGTTCCATCTGGCCGACAGCCGTCGCGATCTGCTCGATTCCCCGCGCCTGCTCGTGGCTCCCGGTGTCCACTTCGTCGACCAGTGTTTTGACCTGGGTGGCACTGGCGGTGATCTGCCGTATCGATTGCGCAACTTGGTCCAGCTTCTGGCTGCCCTGGTTGGACTTGCCGATGGACTCCGCAATCAGCGCGGCAGTATCCTTGGCCGCCTGGGCGCTGCGGTGCGCCAGGCTTCTAACCTCGTCGGCCACCACGGCGAATCCCATGCCGGCCTCTCCGGCCCGCGCCGCCTCCACGGCCGCGTTCAGAGCCAGGATGTTTGTCTGGAAGGCGATTTCATCGATCACCTTGATGATTTTCGAAATCTTCTCGCTGGAGCCACTGATTTCTTTCATCGACTGAACCATCTCTTCGAGGTTGTGATTGGCGCCGCCGATCAGCCGGGCCGCTTCCTCCATCAGCCCGGCGACGGTTCGCGTATTCTCCGAGTTTTTGCGGGTAATGGACGTGATCTCCGTGGTGGAAGACGAAGTCTCTTCCAAAGTGGCCGCCTGTTCCGAGGTGCCTTGTGCCAGGGACTGGCTGGCGGCCGCCACCTGACTCGAGGCCGCCGCCACTTGCCGGGAACCCTCCAACATTTCGGTGGCAAGCTGGCGTAGCTGCCCGGTTGCGGATCCCACGATCAGGAGTGAGACGACCGCGGCGACCACTCCGCCGACGATCAACAAAAGCAAGAGCCACCGGCCACTGGAATACGCAGCGCGGATCGTCTGCTTGTCGGCTTGCAGAAGGTGTTCGCAAAGCTGCATCATCCAGCGACAGTCTTCGCCGATCGCCAGGTAGTGCGGAGTGATTCGCTCCGTGAGCAGTTTGACCGCGGCATCGGGATTTCCGTCGTTCGCCAGCCGCTCCATATCGCCGTAAGCCGATGACCAGGAGGCCAGCCGGGAATCGATGTCGGCTAACAGCCGCTTTCCTTCCTCGGTCACCAGCAGCGGCCGCAGTTCGGGCAGGACCTGCTGCGACTGCGCAACGCTGGCCTGAAAAAGCTGTTTGGCCCGGGACTGGAGTGCGGGATCCTTGGCGTAAGTGAATGCCAAAAGGCCGCGCTGGCCCGCTGCCATGTTCGAGATAGCCGTGTTCAGATCGCCGATCAGTGCAGCCTTCCGGTAGGTGATATCGGCCGCTGTCTCGAACGAGCTGTTGATGGCGCTGAGCGCGTAGAGGCCGTACCCGGCCACTACAATGAGTAGAACAGCTAGCGCTCCAATGCTGAGGGCGATCTTGCTCCCCAGGCTGAGTCCGTGCGTCCGCATCGGCATCTCCTAGTGCAGAATGGTGTTGAGACCGTGCAGTTCCTGAGTGGAGAGCACCCGATCGATATCCAGCAGGATCTTCACTTTGCCCTTGACTTTGGCCATCCCCAGCAGGTATTGGCCGGTGATCGCCTCGCCGAAGTCCGGCGTATCTTCAATTTCTGGCGCGGTCAGATTGAGGACCTCGGAGACGCCGTCCACCACGATCCCCATCAGAATCTGCGCCGCCTCGCCTTGCACCTGGGTCACGATGATGCAGGTGCGCTGGGTGTATTCGGCGGCTTCCAGGCCGAATTTCAGCCGCAGATCAATGACCGGCACCACTTTCCCTCGCAGGTTAATCACGCCTTTGATGTGCGCTGGTGTCTGCGGCACCGCCGTAATCTCCTGCAGGCCCATGATCTCGCGCACCTTCAGGACGCGGATGCCAAACTCCTCGTTGGCCAGTTGAAAGGTGAGGTACTTGCCCGCACGCGCGTCGGACTGCGCAGTCTGGGCTGGTTCGTTTGCGGTTAGTACGCTGGATGACATAGGTTTCTCTCAGTTGTGAGATCAGATCTCCATCACGTCCGCCGGGACCGTTGCGTGGAACAAGACGTGTCCCGGCCGTTCCTGCGGCGCCAGGCACATCTTGACCAGAAGAAGCTCGTCGTCCCAGTGGAACCGCACCACGATCCACTCCGTGGTGCCGGCGCTTTTGGTTTTGAAGTTACGGCCGAAGACGACTGTCGGAATGCTCAGGCCAAGCGGGCCGAGATGCTGCTCGAGGTCGGTTTTGACACTGCCTACGATCATGTTCGTCAACTCGGCGACGGCATCGAGAACCTCTTCATTGACCGCAGAGGCTTCGGTCATGAGCATGCTGCTGCAGATCCGGCAGGCTAACGTAGGCGAGCAACTCAGACTCCCGGTGCCGGCCCAGGCGCCAGCCAGTCCGATGAACGAGACCACGCCGTCATTGGCATCGGGCGTGCCGTTTTCGGTCGTGACCTCGCCGACACGGATCTCAACACCCAACATCGTGGAAAACACCTGCGTGGCGGCCTGAGTCACCGAATTCACAATGATCGGTTCGAGGTTCATAGCGGCAGGGCTGGCTCCAGAATGCCGGCCAACTTCTCCTTGATTTGGTCTGCGGTAAAGGGTTTGCGGACATATCCGGCGGCTCCCAGTTTCACTGCCTCGCTGACTTTGGTTTCGCCGCCTTCGGTTGTGATCATCACCACCGGAATCTGGCGCCACTGCGCCGAGCCCTTGACGGATGCCAGCAGCTGCAGCCCGTCCATCTTGGGCATATTGATGTCGGTGAGCACCAGGTCAACCTTCTGCGCGTTCAGCACTTCCAGGGCTTCCTGGCCGTCACCGGCTTCATGGATCGTACGGATCGCCATGCCCGTTTGCCGCAAGACACGCTGCAGGATTTTGCGGATTGCAGCGGAATCATCCACCACCAAGACGTCGGACTCCATTCGACTCCTTACACTCTATTCATCGGAAGGAGGGGCGGTTTTCATTAGGAGCGCGGTGAAAAAAGTGCGTTTACCACGCGGAAACTGGAAGACCTCCGGGTGGGCGGAGGGGCCCAACTTCACCTGGCAGCGAGTTGCGGTAGTTGACGGTTGCTACGCCATAGTCGGGATGCGAATCCAAGCTGCGTATTGACAGGATTACTGATGGTCTTTACCCTCTGCTACCTTGAGGGAATATCAATGTGCAGAAACATCAAGCCTTTGTTTAACTTCGATCCGCCGGCCACGACCGACGAGATTCAGGCGGCGTCGCTCCAGTTCGTTCGAAAGATCACCGGCTTTCACAAACCGTCCAAGACCAACCAGGGCGCGTTTCTCCAGGCCGTCGACGAGATCGCCGGCATCTCCAACCGTCTTCTCTGCGCGCTGGAATCGAACGCGCCTTCCAGGAACCGGGAAGCGGAGGCCGTCAAAGCGAAAGCCCGCGCGGCGCGGCGATTCCCGGCGGCCAGTTCTCAGACGCTACGCCACTGATCGCCGGACGCCACCGATTGCCTCGCTCGACGTGGCTGGCCATCCCGCACGATATCGGCGGCTTGACGCGCCGGCTGCGCCAGGCATTTCGCGTAATTCGATTACGCCGTTGCAGCGCTACTCCGGCTCCGGAGCGTGGCTCGCCAGCTGCCGTACTTCGATCGGCATGTTCGTCGGCACTCCGCCGGGACCCGGCGCCACTGAAATCCGGCCCGCTATCGCGTACGCCCGCTCGGCACGCTGGACGTCGACGATCCAGTACCCAAGCAAAAATTCTTTGGATTCGGGAAAGACGCCGTCGGTAACCGGTACGCCGTTGTTCTCTCCGCGCACGAGTCGCGCCTCATCCGGTCCGCTCAGGCCTTGCGTCGCCACAAACTCTCCCGATTCCCTCAACTCTCGGTTAATGCTCTGCAGGACGGCCATGTGCGTTTGGATATCTCTTGGGGACCACGCGCGGTACATCTCCACGCCGGCCTTCGTGCCCGACATCAGCAGGATATATTTCATGGTGTTTTCCTCCTCGCGGCGCCTGCTTCGCGCCCTCATGAGCAAGTCGGAGCCCGTGTGCGGTTCTCGACATGGTCCGCCAGAAAAATGCCTCTAGGGAAAACACCCGGTCCATGGCCATGTCGATTTTCCGCCTTGGCCATCGACATTCTGACAGAGGTGCGGAGATGACTCCAGATACTATGATCGTGGATGTGAGCGAGGATTGGGCCATAGCCTGCGACGTGCAGCAACGCTTTATGCAGCGTCCGAAACCGGCGATTCATGCGCTGAGCTATTGCGCGCGCTGCCGTCAGGTTCGGGCCCTGGGTGGCGACTGCTATGATTTCCTGCCGCTCTCGCGCAACCGTCTGGCCCTGGCAATCGGGGACGCCTCCGGCAAGAGCCTCGCCGGCGCGCTCATGATATCGAGTGTCCAGTCTTCGCTTCGGACCGCCGCTTCCTTTGCGGGCGACGACGCGGCCGCCGTTGTTCGTACGGTGAATGCTCAAGTATACGCATGCTCCCTCGTGGACCGCTACGCAACCTTATTCTATGGAGTGTTCGACGGCGACGCACGGACGCTGCGCTATGTGAATGGCGGGCACAATCCCCCCATGGTCATTCGACAGGACGGCTCGATGATTCCTCTCGAGAGCGGCGGCGCGCCGGTGGGAATGTTCCCGAGTTGGGCTTATGAGGAGGCGGTGGTGCAGCTCTGTCCCGGCGACCTCATCGTCGCCTACACGGATGGCGTGACCGAGACGCTGAATCCGGCCGGCGAAGAATGGGGAGTCGAAGGTCTGCGAATGGCTGTCGGTCGAGGCGATTCACGGGGCACGGAGGACATCGCCCGGGCAGTCTTCACATCAATGGATGAGTTTTCAAAAGGGCGTCAGACTGACGATGCCACGGTCGTGGTTGCCCGGGTGAATTGAGCGTATCGCCGGCGAACCGGTGGTGTTAATCCCGGTTCGGGCTGAGCGCGTCGATGCGCTTCCCTTTCTCCGAGCACTCGATGAGACGCGCCAGCCGGCGCGAACGAGTCTCTTCCTGTTTCGCGCTCATCACCCAGAAGGTCGCGACTTTGCGGTAGCCGGGTGGTTGCGCATCGAAAAAAGACGACGCCTTCCGGTTGGCCCGGAGCGTCGCTTCGAGCACCCGATCGAATTTCGCGTGTTCGCGCTCGTACGAGTACAGCCCGGCCTTGCGCTCGTCGCGTCCCTCGAACGCCCGGAGCCCGGGCGGCTTCATCAGTCCTTGAGCGGTCAGCTCGCGAACACGCCGGATGTTCACCGCGCTCCACGTGCTGCTCGGTTTTCGGCGCGTGAACCGGATCGTGTACGCCTCCGCGTTCATCCGTTTGCGGACGCCATCGATCCAGCCGAAGGCTAGCGCTTCGTCCAGCGCCTCCGGATAGGTGATGCCGCGGCCCGACTCTTTCCTGTAGAACCCCACCAGCAGCTCGTTCACGGTGGCGTGGCGCCGGTCGAGCCACGCGCGAAAGTCCGCCGCCGATTGGAAGAATGTCGGCTTCATGCAAGCAACAATAGCGCAGTTCACCTCGCCTATTTGTTAGCGAAACGACAATCTGCGCGCCCTGGCGCTGTGCTACGCTTGCCATTCGATGAATTCGCAGCTCGCGAAGAGTTCCGTGGTGGCCGCTCTGGGCGGGCTGCTGTTCGGATTCGACACGGTGGTCATCGCCGGCGTTACGGGGCCTCTGCGCGCACAGTATTCGTTGAATGCCGACGCGGTGGGCATCACCGTGGCGGCCGCGATTCTGGGAACGGTTCTCGGGGCTATGTTCGCGGGGATTCCGGGCGACCGTTACGGCCGCCGCGGGGGCCTGCGCATCACCGCCGTGCTGTACCTGGTTTCCGCGCTCGGCTGCGCTTTTGCGTTCGGATGGTCCTCGTTTGTTGCGGTACGGCTTCTGGGTGGTCTGGGGATCGGCGCTTCCTCGGTGCTCGGGCCGATGTACATCGCCGAAATCGCGCCAGCCAGGTTGCGCGGGCGGCTGGTCGGATTCTTCCAATTCAATATCGTCTTCGGAATCCTGCTGGCTTACTTGTCCAACTACCTCATCGGCACCATGGGGTTCGGCGATGCCGAGTGGCGCTGGAAAGTAGGCGTGGCGGCCCTCCCCGCGGCGCTTTTCCTCCTCCTGCTCTTTACCATTCCGGAGAGCCCCCGGTGGCTGGCCAAGCGCGGCCGCCCGGCCGAGGCGGAAGAAGTGTTGCGCAATTTGGGCGACTCCAATTACCGGCAGGACCTGGCGGACATCCTGGCTTCGGTAGAGGAGAAGCATGGCACTGGCAGCGAAGCGCTGTTCTCGCGGAAATACCGCGTGCCGATCCTTCTGGCCGTTTCCCTCGCCGCGTTCAACCAGTTCAGCGGCATCAACGCGATCCTGTATTACGCCAACGACATATTTGCCAAGGCCGGCTTCACCAAGGTGTCGGCTGATCTGCAGACCGTTGCGATCGGCGCCACGAATTTTCTATTCACGATCGTGGCGATGACCGTGATCGATCGCATCGGCCGGAAGAAGCTGCTGCTGATCGGAGCAGTCGGTATGGCGGTGGCGCTTGCCGGCGTCGCGGCCATCTTCCTGGCCGGCACCCACCAGGACCTGCTGGTGTGGTGCCTGGTGGGCTTCATCGCATTCTTCGCATTCTCGCAGGGCGCGGTAATCTGGGTCTATCTCAGCGAGATCTTCCCCACGCGGGTGCGGGCGAAAGGCCAAAGCCTGGGCAGCCTCACGCACTGGGTGGTCAACGCGGCAATCGCGCAGACGTTCCCCAGGCTGGCGGAACGCTCCGGCGGCGTTCCCTTCGTGTTTTTCGCTGCGATGATGGTGGTTCAGTTCTTTGTGGTGCTGGCCTTCTATCCGGAGACCAAGGGCTATTCGTTGGAGGAAATGCAAAGAAAGCTGGGGATCAGTTAGGACTATGGCGGAACCCATGACGATTGGGGTGGATATCGGCGGAACGAAGGTAGCGGCCGCTCTGGTGACGGCGAGCGGAGAGATCTCGCACAAGACGCGCGTGCCAATGGTCACGTCCGGAGACGCCGCGACGGGCTTTTCGGCGGTGAAGGCGGCGGTCAACGAGATCTTCGAGACCGTACCGGAAGCACGCGCCGCGGTGACTGGAATCGGGCTGTGCTCGCCGGGGCCCCTCGATCCCAGGAGCGGGGTCGTGCTCAATCCGCCCAACGTCCCTTGCTGGCGCGCCTTCCCCCTGGTAGAGGAAATTGAAAAGGCCTTCCACATCGCGGCGCGCGTGGATAACGATGCCAACGCCGCTGGACTGGCGGAAGCAATCTGGGGCGCGGGCGCCGGATACGGCAACGTGTTCTTCGCCACATTAGGGACGGGCATCGGCACGGGCATCGTGTTCGGCGGGGAGATCTACCACGGCCGAACCGGTGGCGCAGCCGAAGGCGGACACATGACCATAGACTACAAAGGCCCGCGGTGCGGTTGCGGCAAGCACGGCTGCATCGAAGCCCTGTGCTCCGGGCCCAATATCGCCAGGCGCGCGCAGGAGCGGTTGGCCGGCAAAGACGGCAAGAGAGTCGAATCCCGCATGCTGGCGCTGGCGGGAAGCCGGGAACTGGTTCGCGCCGAACACGTGGGGCAGGCGTTTCGCGAAGGAGACGCCCTGGCCAAAGACCTTCTGACCGAAACCGCGCTGCTGCTGACCGTCTGGCTGGGGAACATCGTGGATATTATTGAGCCGGACGTGATGGTGTTTGGCGGCGGCGTGTCGGAGTTGATGAGCCCCTTCTTCGACGGGATTCGCGCCAACCTGCCGCGATGGTCGGTGAATCCGCGCGCCTCTGAGATCCCGCTTTTGCCGGCGCGGTACGGCAACGACGCCGGCATCGTGGGAGCCGCCGCCCTTTGCCGCCCAAGTTGATCGCATACGTCTCCGTCCTCGAGCAGGCCGGTAGAAGCCGCTTGATCGGGGACGCCGCCTCGGGAGGAGTAGCATGAAAGCTGCCGTCTATCACCGATACGGCCCGCCGGAGGTCGTGCAGATCGAAGACGTCGAAAAGCCGGCTCCCAAAGACAATGATGTGCTGGTTCGCATTTACGCAACGACGGTATGCACGGCGGACTGGAGGCTCAGAAAAGCGGAGCCATTCTTCATCAGACTCTTCAATGGCCTTTCGCGACCAACCAAAACCAACATATTGGGGATGGAACTCGCCGGAATCGTCGAGTCGGTGGGCAAGGCGGTGACCCGGTTCCATATTGGCGACCAGGTTTTCGGAGGGACCGGCTTCAAATTCGGCGCTCATGCAGAGTACGCCTGTGTACCTGAAAATGGCCTGCTGGCGGCCAAACCGGTCAACATGACGTTCGAGGAAGCCGCGGCGGTTATGTTTGGCGGGTTCACGGCGTTGGACTTCCTGAGGAGAGCCAAGATCCAGGCCGGGCAGAAAGTCCTCGTCTATGGCGCGTCTGGAAGCGTCGGCGTTTTCACTGTTCAGTTGGCGAAGCACTTCGGGGCGCATGTCACGGGCGTCTGCAGCACCCGCAACCTGGAACTGGTGAAGTCCCTCGGCGCCGACGAGGTGGTCGACTACACTCGGGAGGATTTCTCCAGAGCCGGCCGGGTCTACGACATCGTCTACGATACGGTGGGCAAGAGCGGGTTCCGGCGCAGCCTGAAATCGCTGAAGCGAGGCGGCTTCTTTGTTCGAGTCGGGTACTCGGGAGAACCGTTGTCGATTCCAGGAGGCATCCTTGGAGGGCTGTGGGCTTCCCTAACGGGCGCCGCGAAAGTGATTGGCGGAGTGGCAAGAGGCACCGCTGAAGATCTTTCGTTTTTCAAGGAGCTGATCGAAGCCGGCAAGCTAAGGACCGTGATCGACCGGCGCTATTCGCTGGAGCAGATCGCCGAAGCTCACCGGCACGCGGAAGGCGGCCACAAGCGAGGGCACGTGACCGTAGTGCTTCGAGCAGACGAGCCGGCAGGCTAGCGGGAATGTAGCTCAAAGCCGCCCCGGCCCGCTGCCTATACCTCTACCGGCTCCATCAGTTTGATGATCTTCTTTTGAATGGCGTACTGCACCAACTGAGCCTTGTTGTGGATGTCCAGTTTCCGCATCAGGTTGAATTTGTGGGCCTCCACGGTTTTGACGCTCAGGTCGAAGCCGCTGGCGATCTCTTTCACGGATTGCCCCTCCGCCAGCATCTTCAAAATCTCCCGCTCCCGTTTGGTCAACGTACCGAAGCGCGGTTGGCTCACCGGGCCCCGTCCATGCACGCGGAAGCCATCCACCAGCCGCGTCAGCAACCGCGGGCTGAGGTAGCTCCCACCGCGATAGACCTCGCGGATGGCGGTCACCAACTGGTCCGATGGGCTGTCCTTGAGAATGTAGCCGCTCCCGCCAATTTCCACGCACTCGGCCAGGTAGTCTTCGTCGTCGTACATCGACAGGAAGATGACGCGCGTTTCCGGACGCTCTTTGCGAATCAGGCGCGTGGCTTCGAAGCTGCTCATGCCGGTCATCCCGATATCCATCAGGACCACGTCGGGGTGTACGTGCGCCGCCAGCGTCACGGCATCGGAAGCGTTTGCCGCTTCGCCCACCACCTCGAAATCCGGCTCGGCCGAAAGCAAGGTCCGGATTCCCTGCCGGAACAACGTATGATCGTCAGTTAATAGAACGCGAATCTTCGTCATCGTTTGTCACCTTCGCGGAGCCTCGCGGCAAGACGAGCACGACCTTGACGCCCTTGCCGGGCGCACCATGAACTGCGAGCTTTCCGCCCAGGAGCGCCGCCCGTTCCCGCATGCCCGCCAGGCCGAATGACATCGGCTTGCTCTCCGCCGTTTCCGCGCTGAAGCCAGAGCCGTTGTCCGAAATGCTCAGCCTGATACTGATATCGGTGGAATGCACCGAGAGGTTTACATGGGTCGCCTGGGAATGCTTGGCGATATTCTGTAGCGACTCCTGCGCCACGCGGTAGATCACCTGCTGGATCGGCCCGGAGAGCTCTCCCAGAGAGCCTGAGATTCGCACCCGGACGCGAGCATGGTGCATTTTCCGGAACCGGGCCACCAATTGCCGGATCGCCGCATCCAGCCCCAGCCGCTCGAGCACAGCGGGGCTAAGGGCCGCCACGATGCGCCGCAGTTCCTCCACCGTCCGCTCCGCGATGCCGCGCGCCTCCGCCAATCGCGGCCGCAGCTCCGCGCAGTCGCGCTCTATCATCTCCAGTTGCAGGCGCAGCAGCAGCAGCGATTGCCCGGCTTCGTCGTGCAACTCTCGCCCGATGCGCCGCCGTTCGTCTTCCTCCGCACGACTGGCCTCTGCTTCCAGCCGCCGGATTTCTACGCGCATTCGAGCTTTCTCTATCGCTTCCCGGCAGCGCTCGGCAACCGCGCTGAGCAGGGCGATCTCGCGCGGCAGCCATGGGTACCGCGTCGCGAACCCGAACTGCAGCAGCGCCGACGGCGGCATCGGGAAAGACCAATAGGATGCGAACCGGCCACGCATCCCGGGGTCGGCGATCAGCCGTTCGTGAGACTGGCCATGCTCGATATATAAAGGTCGCGCGAGTCTGCCGGCAGCCGGCCGGTCCAACAGCAGTAATCGGCCGGCGCGCGCGCGAAACGTGTGAGTCAGGATGCGAACGAAGCGCCGAAGCAGATCATCCAGCCCGCCGGCTTCTATTTCCGCGCGGTACAAGCCGAAAAAGGCTTGCGCTTCGGCCTCGCGAACCTGGAAGAATGCCTCGTTCAGCGCCAACACCGTGGCGAGATAGAGTTGCTCGCGCGCGGGCTGGAACCGCCCCTCCAACATCGCATCGAGCGACTTGCCGCATTCGCGCAAAGCCTCCTTCACCTCGCCTGGTTGCACATTCAGCTTGGCAAGACGGCGGCCGTTGTACGCCACCTGTTCCAGAAAACGATGCAGCGGCCGCACCCTCGAAGCCGCTGCCGGCGTGATGGCAAGAAATGCCCGCGCCTGGGCGGCATCGTAGCCGCGTGCGCGAACCAACGCGCGAACCCGGCGGTCCAGTCGGTCCGCGTGCGGCCTGATCACTTGCGCCATGCGAGCCACATAGCGCCGTGCCGCGGCAGTGGGTAGTGGATCGGTCATCCAATACCCAGGATCGGCATGCGCGCCCCGCTGCTTTAGGGCGTTTCACCTATCCCACGTACTGGACTTCCTCCTCCAATTCGATCCCGAATCGACCGTGCACGCGCTCTTTCAACTCGGCGATCAACGCGCACAGATCGGCCGCTGTTCCCGCACCGCCGTTGTAGAGCAGGTTGGCGTGGTACGTGGCGACGTGGATGTCGCCGCGTGTCATGCCCTTCGCTCCCACCTGCTCCAGGAACCACGCCGCCGGCACTTTGCCTTCCCGGATGGCCGCGCCTGGCACTTCGGCCGCCACTTCCGCCGGCAGATCCTTCAGCAGCAGGTTCTTGAAAATGCTCCCCGCGCACTTCATGGTAACCGGGAACTTCTCGTTGCGCGTTCTCAAGATGTCGCCAGCCGTCTTGCGAAGCGCTCCGGCGTCGCCGGCATCCAGCCGCAGTTCGGTGGAAAAAATCACCCAGTCCTTGTGCCTCTTGAAAATGCTCTCGCGGTATTGAAACTGGCATTCCTCGTTGCGGAAAACGCGAACGGCCTCGCCGTCATAAAACCGCACCTGCACCACCCGCTCGGAAATCGAGTGTCCATACGCGCCGGCATTTCCGTAAATCGCCGCGCCCACCGACCCCGGAATGCCCGTCAGCGTCTCAATGCCGGCCAGGCCGCGGTCGATGGTGAAGTCCACCAGGTCCTGCAGCACGGCGCCGGCATCGGCCGAAACGCGCCCGTTTGCGGCCTGCAGACGGTCGCCGCGGTATCGCAGCACAATCCCGCGAAAGCCGGCGTCGGAAACAATCAGGTTCGTGCCGCCGCCGATCACCACCGTCGGGCGTCCGCTCGCCCGCGCCGCTTCCAGAGCGGCGATGAACGCCTCCGCGCGGGCGGTCTCCGCGTACAGCTCGGCCGGCCCGCCAATGCCGAACCGCGTGTAGTGCGAGAGCGGAGCGCCCGCGGAAACGGTTAAATTAGGAATCTCGGCGAGGCGCGCCTGCGTCTCTTCCGTGGTTGGCATTCGCTTTCATTATAAAGAGGAGGCCTTTCGATGCGTTCGCGATTTACCGGCTTTCCGCCTGGGGCCCTGGCCTTCTTCCGCGGGCTGGCGCGGCACAACAACCGCGACTGGTTCCAGCCGCGCAAATCGGTCTATGAAGAACAGGTCAAGCGCCCCATGCGCGAGCTGGTGGATGCGCTGAACGCCGAACTGCGCCGCTTCTCCCCGGAATACGTCACCGACCCCGACAAGGCCATCTACCGCATCTACCGTGACACCCGCTTCAGCAAAGACAAGACGCCGTACAAGGAGCACATCGCCGCGAGCTTCCGCCCCCACGGCAACGCTTCGCACTCCGACGCCGGCTACTACGTGGCTGTCTCGCACAAAGAAGTCGCCGTGGGCGGCGGCGTGTACATGCCGGATCCGGAAGTATTGCTGTCGATCCGCCAGCACATCGCCGAGCGTCATCAGGAATTCCGCAAGATTCTGGCCGCCCGCCCCGTGAAGCGGCTGCTCGGCGAATTGCAGGGCGAGCAACTGTCGCGCGTCCCCAAAGGCTTCGCCGCCGACCATCCCGCCGCCGATCTGCTGCGGTTCAAGCGTTTCATCCTGTACGTGGAACTGCCCCCGGATCTCGCCACGACGCCGGCCCTATTCACCGAAGTGCTCGAACGTTTCCGCGTCATGAAACCGTTCCTTAGTTTCCTGACCGCGCGCCCGGCGGCCAAACGCAAGAAGATCGAACCGCGCGACCTGTTGTTGTAAGAGCGGCACGCGCAACCCCGCGGCCGCCACGCCACCCTCCTCATCAAGCGCACCCTCCGTCCAAGAGAAAGCCCAATAACGCTTGAACCTAAATTCTGAAATTGGACGGCGTTGTAACAGGGCACGGCTTCGAGCCGTGCCGCAGACAGCGGACATTCTTAGGGCTTCAGCCCCTGCCCGCCGATGCCGGTGGCTGAAGCCCATTGGATCGATCGAGTTTGGCACGGCTCGAAGCCGTGCCCTGATACAACGCCGTCATTTGATGGTTCAAAAACTTGCGGAAATCCAGAGTGCGCCAGAACTCATATCGGAATTGAGGCTGAACGCACATCGGCCAGCGGCCGTCAAGCTGAGCTATGGAGAATCATCTGCTGTGCGTAGCCGCCGTCTTCGCAGCATTTTCACTCCTCGCGGCCACGCAACCCCTCAATGGCACGCCGTGCCGTTCACATAAAACACCGTCGGCGCCGGATTCGAGCCGCTGTAACTGCCATTGAAACCCACCCCCGTGAGGGTCGCGCCCGGCGCAATGGTCGGGTTCCAACTCGCATTGGTCAGCTTCGCGTTCGCGCCGTTCTGCGTGTAGTTGGAGTTCCAGGCCTGGGTGATTTGCTGGTTGCCAGGCCAGGTCCATGTCAGCGCCCAGCCGTTGATAGTCGTGCTCCCTGTGTTCTTGATGGTCACGCCGGCGGTGAACCCAACGTTCCATTGGTTGGAGACGTTATACGCCACGTGGCACGACAATCCGCTCTGCGTCGTGGCGCTGGCCTGGTTGCTCGCCGCTGACTCTCCCGCGGAGTTCTGCGCCGTCACGAGGTAGTAGTGCGTGCTCGACGCCGCCAGCCCCGTCACCGAATACGACGTGCCGCTGACTCCCGCTACGATCCGATTGCCCGCCGAAGGTGCAAATCCCGAGACGTTGCTCGAGTAGACACTGTAAATAACTCCGCCCGTGGGGCTCGCCGCCCAGCTCAAGTTGATCTGGCTCGACGAGACCGCCGTGGCCGTAAGGTTCGCGGGTGCGCCCGGAGGCGCCGCATTCACCGTCTGGGTCAGCGCCGGCGAAGTGCTGGTGGCGTAGCTCGCGTCGCCGCTATAGATGCCGGTAATCGAATGGCTCCCCAGCGCCAGCGTCGAAACTGCCAGTGAAGCGCGTCCGCCGCTCAGCCCGGCCGACCCCAGCGACGTGCTGCCGTCAAAGAACTGGACGCTGCCCGTGGCTGATGACGGCGACACCGTAGCCGTGAACGTCACGGCCTGGCCGAAGACCGATGGATTCGGCGATGCGCTCAAGCTGACGGCAGAAGCTCCCTTTGCGACTGTTTGCGCCCACGCGCCCGATGCCGCGCCCGCGTAGTTCGAGTCGCCGCTATATGCAGCCGATAGCGAATGCGGACCCACGGCGAGCGTCGACACTGCCAGCGAGGCCGTTCCGCCGCTCACAGTCGCGGTTCCGAGCACCGTGCTGCCATCCAGGAACTGCACTGTCCCGGTAGCCGCGGGGGGCGAAATTCCGGCGGTCAGAGTAACGGATTGCCCGAACGCCGACGGGTTCGGCGATGCGCTCAGCCCCACGGCCGCAACCGCCTTTGTGACCGTTTGCGTCCATAAGCTCGAAGTCACCGGGGAGTAGTTGGAGTCGCCGCTGTAAGCAGCCTGCAACGTGTGCGTGCCCGCCGCCAGCGTGGACACCGCCAGCGAGGCCGATCCCGAATTGAGCGTCACCGTTCCCAGCACCGTGCTCCCGTCCAGGAACTGCACCGTCCCGGTCGCCGTGGAAGGCGAAACGTTGGCCGTCATTGTGACGGATTGTCCATACCCAGACGGGTTTTGCGATGCACTGATGTTGGCCGTCGTAGCCGCTTTCGACACGCTTTGCGGCCACGACGCCGAGGTAGCGGCTGTGTCGTTGGCATCGCCGCTGTACGTCGCAGTGATGTTGTGGACCCCCGCCGCGAGGGTGGAAACCGATACAGACGCCGTTCCGGCGCTCACGGTCGCGGTTCCGAGCGCCGTGCTCCCGTCAAAGAATTGCATCGTCCCTGTTGCCGAGCTGGGGGATACCGCGGCCGTGAACTGAACGTTCTGCCCGTAGGTCGAAGGCGAACCGGACGACTGCACCGTGACGGTGCTCGCGGCTTTCACCAACTGGGCAAACACAGCCGATGTGCCGCCCGCATAGTTCGCGTCCCCGCTGTACACCGCGGTCAACGAGTGGTTCCCCGCCGGCAGCGCCGAAGTGGTCCACGATGCCGATCCCCCGGTCAGCGTCGCCGTTGCCAGATAAGCGCTCCCATCCATGAACTGTACCGAGCCAGTCGCGGCAGCCGGCGCCACCGTCGCTGTCAGTGTAAGCGCCTGTCCCGCGTTCGACGGGTTCACCGAAGTCCCCATCGTAGTCGTGGTCGGTATCGTGTTCACGGTTTCCGTGAATACCGCGGACGTGCTGCCGAGATAGTTGGTGTCGCCGGCGTACGAGACGGTCAGCGCGTGGGCGCCGGGCGAGCTGAACGATACGGAAAACTGCGCGCTGCCGTTTTGCAGCGTCGCCGATGCAATGGTGGTCGTTCCGTCGATGAGCTGCACCGTCCCGGTGGCGGGCGTGTTGAAACTCCCGGATGACGTCACCGCCGCCGCAATCGTGAGCGTGCGCTGCAGGACCGTCGGGTTCTCCGAAGAAGTTACCGTGACCGTGGAAGCCAACTGGTTCACCACCTGTGCGAGAAGCGCGGAGGTGAATCCGGCGTTGGAGGAATCGCCGGCGTAGTTCACGGCGATGTTGTGGGTGCCGAGGGCGAGCGCCGACGTCGTGAAGGTGACCGTTCCTCCGGACAACGTCGCGCTCCCCAGCACCGTGTAGTTCGTGGTGGACGTTCCGTAATCCCAGAATGCGACCGTTCCAGTGGCTGTCGCCGGCGAAACGCTGGCCGTGAACGTGACCGGAGATCCCAGCGTCGAAGGATTCGCGCTCGAGGTTACGCTGCCGGATGCCTGCGCCTTCACCACCTGGTTGAGACCGGCGGAAGTGGCCGCGGCTATATTGGCATCGCCGGTCCAGGTCCCCGTCACCGCATGGGTGCCGGCCGAAAGCTGCGACGTGGTGATCGTCGTCTGTCCCGCGCTCCAGGTGGCCTGCAGGTTGGCCGGCGGTTGGCTGATGTCGAGGCCCAGGCCTCCGCCGTTCGAGAGCGGTGTCATGGTCACCGTGAGCGTCACCGCCTGGCCCGCGATCGAAGGGTTCAAAGAAGAGGTAAGTGTGAACGTGGGCGTAGCCTGGGCCATGTTCTGAACAAATGGCGCCGAGGTACTCGCGGCATAGTTGCTGTCGCCGCTGTACAAGGCCGTGATGGTGTGCGCTCCCGCCCCAAACGTAGACACGTTCAGCGTCGCAGTCCCGGCGCTGAGCGCCGCGCTGCCCAGAAGCATGGAGCCGTCCAGGAACTGCACGGTGCCGGTCGCGGCCGCGGGCGAAACCGCAGCCGTGAACTGCACGGTCTGCCCGTACGTGGACGACGGCGCGCTCGATGAGAGCAGCACCGTAGTCTGCTGGGCGGTGATGGACTCGTTCAGAGGCGCCGACATGCCGGAGGCAAAGTTGCTGTCACCGCTGTAAGCCGCCGTCAGTGAGTGGCTTCCCGCCGAGGCGAAAGAAACCGTGAACTGCGCCGTTCCGTTCGAAATGGAGGCGGAGCCGATGACGTTCGTCCCATCCAGCAGTTGCACGGTTCCGCTGGGCTGGTAAGACGTGTTGGTTGTGGGCGTGACCGTTGCAGTAAAGGTGACCGGCTGCTGCGGGCCGGCCGTATTGGCCGACGCGGAAAGCGAAACTGTGGTCCCCACTCTTAGTGGAACCACCAGCGCGGCCGAGGTGGAAGTGGCATAGACGCTGTCCCCCAGATACCAGGCCGTGACGGAACCCGGCGAATTCAGTGCCGCCGATGCCACTCCGTTGACCAGCGGAGCCGTGCCGAGCAGCGTGTAGTAGCGGTCCCAGAACTGCACCGAGCCGGTCGGCGTGCCGGCCGACGGACCCACCGGTGTCACAGTTGCCGTGACGGTTACTGGCTGACCGACGATCTGCGATGGCGGGCCGCTGATTGATGTCGAAGTGTAAAGGTAAGGCGACGGCAGGGAGATCCGCCGGACGCTGTAGGCCCAACCATCGGACACCATCAGGTCCCCGTCTGGCAGGACCAGCGCCGCCATCGGCGCCGGAATCGAAGCGCTGGTGGCGGGGCCGCCGTCTCCACTGGAAGAGCTCGGCCCGGTATTCCCGTTTCCGCCTATCGTGTACATCACGCCGGTGGCGGCATCCACGCGAAAGACACGGCCAATCTCAAACGCGGGGAAATAGAGATTGCCGGCCGGATCCATCGCCGGCTGGCCTGCCGGCCCTACGGACGCGGTCGCCGCGGGAACACCGTCCCCTGTGAAAGCGGTGCCCCCATTACCAACCAGGGTGTGCAGGATTCCGTTCGCGTCAATCTGCCGAATCCTCGCAGCGCCCATTTCGCAGATCAGCAGGTTGCCCGCCTTGTCGAAGGCAATGAAGCCGGGCATGTTGAGGCTGGAACTCGCGGCCAGTGCACCGTCCGGTGTGAAAGCGAACGAACCGTTGCCGGCCACCGTGGTAATCACGCCTGTCACGGCATCGATTCGACGAACCCGGGACCCGCGTTCCTCGCCAATGAACACGTTGCCCGACGAATCCAACGCGATTCCAAGCGGTGCGTAGATGCCGGCAATCGGCGCCGGGCCTCCGTCGCCGCTGGACGCCGCCGCGCCGCTGCCGGCGATCGTCATGATGATGCCCGTTTGCGCGTCCACCCGCCGGATCCGGTTGTTTCCGCTGTCCGCGATGAACAGGTTGCCGGCGGAATCCACCGCAACCGAAAAAGGCGAATTGAGAAGGGCCAGTGTGGCCGGTCCGCCGTCGCCGCTGAAACCATAGGTCCCGGTGCCCGCAACCACCGAACCATGGCCGGTGTTCGGATCAAAGCGGACCACGCGATGGTTGTTGTTGTCTGCAACCAGCACGTTGCCGGCTGGGTCGAGCGCCATCCCGCCGGGGGAGGCGGACAAGGCCGGAGGCGTTATAACGCCGCTTCCCGTAACGGCAACCGTGGTAATCAAACCCGTGCCGGCAAACAAGGTGGAATGGAGAGCGAGCAGCACTGTGGCCGTAAGAACGACGCGCTTCTTTTGCATGATCAGGTGATCTCCGTACGTGTATGCAGTACATTTCTGCTTGCGCGCAGCAGGACGCCGCCCCAGTGTAGTTAAAGTTTCAAAGGATCTGAATATCTACTTTGGTCAACAGAAGGTGACCCTGTTGACGAGTCACGGCTTCGCACATGTGTTACCAGAGTCGCGACTCGACGCGGCCGCTCGGAACGAACCTACGGCCACAAGCGTTTAACGACGACATATGTAACAACCGTGAGAACAAGCGTCGCCATCATGGGATGCACTGGCCACAGCGTCTGCGACAGCCCCAGAAGCCACTCGCCGGTTCCCGCTGCTGATGCGATCATGGTCGGCCTGATCGCCGAGGCCCCGCTGCCCTGATCCGCTTATCGGAAGAGGGGAGGGAAGCGCTGCAGGGTTGAGCCGAAGCGGCATTGCCCGTGTACAATCAAAAAAAGGAAAACAACCATGAGCCAGCAAGGCCGAATCCTCGGCATCGGTGGAATCTTCTTCAAGTCCGCAAATCGGCAACAAATGCAGGAGTGGTACGCAAAACATCTCGGCCTCGCGGATAGCGGCCATGGTGTGATGCTGCCGTGGCGTGAAAAAGACAATCCTGAAAGTGAGCAGATGACAGTCTGGAGCATTTTCCCCGGCAACACCAGATATTTCGAGCCCAGCCCAGCCTCGTTCATGGTGAACTACATCGTAGACGACCTCGAAGCACTACTCGACCGCCTGGCGAAAGAAGGCGTCCACATCGACCCTAAGCGCCAGGACGAAAGCTACGGCCGCTTCGCCTGGATATACGATCCCGACGCCAACAAAATCGAACTGTGGCAGCCGCTCAATCCAAACGAATAGTCGTCTTGCCGCCCCCTGGCGCCTACATGGGGAAAACCCACTTCTGCTGATTTAGTGTGCGTCGTGCCCTTGTGGTTCCCAGAGCTCAACAGGATTGCCTTCCGGATCGTTCAGGCGCGCGAATCGGCCGTTTGGATAGAGTTTCGGATCAACCTCGACTGTGATCCCAGCAGCGCGCAACTGCGCAGCCATCCTATCGATATTTCGAACACGAAAATTCACCATCCAGTGCTTGGTGATGTCGCCAAAGTAGGTCGTCCTCTCGGGGAACGGCTGAAACGCACATGGTCCGGCTTCTTGGCGCCACGGTGAATCGTCAGAGTTCGAGGGGACCAGATTAATGCCAAGATGATCGGAATACCACTTGGCAAGCACTTTGGGGTCCTTCGCACGGAAGAAAAGGCCACCAATGCCAGTCACCTTTTCCATATCGGCGCCTTCTGCCCCGGCCGCCGCCGCTGCGCCAACCACGCCCAAGAAAATCCGCCGGCTGGTTTCGGTCGACAAGTTCACCCTCCAATCAGCACTGAATTGTACCAAAGGCCCGAACTCGTTGAGTCAGCACGCTCCTCCTGCGGATGATGGAAGAAAAACCGCACGCCTTCGGTGTGGATGATATCGTCGTCTTTCTTGCCCCGCGGGCGCGCTCCCTCTCTGCCAGCAACCGCCTGCGAATCCACCACACTAACGGATGAAACCAGAAGATCGTTTCCACCACCATGTGAACCGTCGCGGTCAGATTGTCCCTCGGGCGGAACTGGCGCAGTTCGGGGGCAAGAACAGCTTCTAACTGCGCCGGTGTCAGACGCCTCGGTCGATAGGAACCTGCCCGGAAAAGACGTACAATCGTCCCAAAGGAGGGGGTATGGATGCTGCAATCCCCGAAGCGCTTCTGCGCGCGGTTCAACAACGGCGGCTGGTGGTGCTGGCCGGGTCCGGCATTTCAGTCCTGGCGCCTTCTTACCTTCCGGAATGGCGCGGATTCAACGAAGCGCTGCTGGAAGGAGTCAAAGACCTGGCTCTGACCTTCCCGGGACTGAATGAAGACGCGCAATCGGCGATTCGCGGCCTGTCTCTCGATCGTTTCCAGGTCGAAGCTTTCTCGGACGCGGTCGTGGACGCATACGCGGGTGACGAGTACTTCCCGGTTCTCAAGATTCTCGACAGCACGCAGCCGAATGCCAATCACCGGACACTGGCGGAACTGGCGCGGCGGGGAGTCCTGCGGGCCGTGGTGACGACGAATTTCGACACGCTGCTGGAGCAGGCGTTTGCCGGACTGCCATTCGAGACGTGCATCACCGCCGAGGACTACGCCCGCGTGCCTCACGATTGCGAGCGGCCTGTCATCTACAAAATACACGGCTCAGTCACCTCCACAACCACCCTGGTCGACACCGTCACCCAGAAATTGGGAGGGCTTGCATTGCACGTTCGGGAACGGCTGGCGAGGCTGTTTGGCGAGGCCCATACCCTGGTGCTGGGCTTCTCCGGCGGCGACCTGAAATTCGGCGAGGACTACCTGGCGTTGTCGGCGATTCCCGCGCAGAGCGCCGGGGTGACCTGGGTGGTCCGTCCCGAGACGAAACTCTCCGAGAGCGTGCACGCGGTACTGAACCGCGCGGGCGCCCAACCTTACAAGAGTAAGCTGCCGGACTTTTTCCGGCATCTGGGGATCGCGGTTGAAGCCGCGGCGGAAGAACAGGAGGGCAGGCTCGAAGCGAACCGCCGGGCGCGGGCGCTGGTTTCGGAGTGGAACCGGGAGTTGGATCTTGGTCCGGCTCGCGCATCCGTATTCTGCCTGATTCTGCTGCGCACCACCGGCCAGACGTCCGCGGCAATGGCGCTGGCGGACAGGCTGGCGTTGCTGCTCGACAGGGCCGGCGAGGTCCCCTCCGAATCAGTCGCCGTCCTGATGACCGAACTGGCCCGGCTGGCGGCGGATATGAGCGACTTCGAGCGCGCCGACCTTTGGGCCCAACGCATTCTGAAATGCATCCAGGGAGTCGAGGATCAATATGCCGCGGAAAAACGGCCGCTGCCGGATCATGTCCGAGCCTGGCGTGATCGGCATTTGACGCACGCCTGGTCTGCCATGGGACTCAACGTAATGGCGCACCAACGGTACGATTACGCGGAGAGGGCTTTGAAGGAAGCCACGCGGTTTGCGCGGTCCGCGGGGAACGGGCAACTGCTGAGCGCGGTATGCGCGAATCGAGCTTACCTCGCGGAGAAGCTGGGGCTGGACGCGGACCGGACCCTGGTTCTGATTCGCGCCGCGCAAAGCTACGCGCGCCAGGCGAGGTCCGCGCAACAACTGGCGGAGGCGGCGCACTTTGAAGCACGCAACCTGACCGGTCTCGGCGAGTATCATGCGGCCAAGGAAGCCGTGGCCAGCGGCCTTCGCTATGCCGCCCTCGGGGCCTCCGCTCGGGCTAAGATGTCGCTCAAAGCGATCGAGGCCGATCTGGCGCGGCGTCGCGGACGGACGGACGAAGCGCTGCGGACGTTCCTGGGCATCCTGAAGGACGCCGAAGAGAATGTAGTGGCCGCGGCGCAGTACCGGATCGTGATGGCGAAGTTACTGGCGTTCGCCCACAAGATAAGGCCCGCGCTTGTGGAGGCGCTGGACTGGGTTCTGGAGCGCATTCACGGTGGGTTGATCCCAGCGGATTTAGGCATCCCCGCGGTGTATTCGGAGGAATCGATCCGAAGCCTGCGCGACCAGTTGGCTGCCAACGAAGTTTCCGGCCGGCCGCCGTTTCTGGACGCAAATTCGGGTGAACAGGAGGATGTGCTTCGGGCGGAGATCGCGGCCGCTGAGTACGATGGCCATCGGGAAGGCCTGCCCGGCCGCTTTGCGGAACTGTGCCGGCTCAAATCGCGCCAGATGCGTCCCTGGCGCCTTCGCGACCTGGCATGCGAGCTGGTGTGGCTCACCGAGGGCGGAGGGAACGAAGAGTTGCGGCTGGAGGGAATCGCGCACCGGGGATTCGCCAATTCGCTGCTGGGCCACTGGAAGAGCGCGGCCGGCGATTATGAGGAGGTGCTTCGCTCGCGGACAGCCTTGCCGGACTTCGTCACCAGATATTGCCGGCGCAATCTCGGGCATTTGAGGATGTCGATGGGAGACCGGGAAGCCGCGGCCCGGCTCCTGGAAGATCCGAGCTACGCCACGGCCCAGGAGCGGCACCCCGAGGGCGCCCCGCGGCGGCTGATTGTTTTTGCGGGTCACCTTCCGGTGACAGCGGAGGAGGCGCGGCGCCTCCGGTCCCGGGTGGAGTCGAGCCGTGAATTGTACGAGCTGGCCGGGCGCGCGGCCGAATCCGGCTTGAACGAAATGGCCCTCGAGTTCGTGCTAGATGCCCAGGCGCAGGCGGTGGAGGAGCGCGATATTCCGGGCGCTTCAGAGGGGCTCACTCTACTGGCTGAGCTGATGTACCGGAGATGCCGGCCGGACAACGCGGCCCAAGTGATGCAACAGGCGCTGGAGAGCGCGAACCTGTTGGACGACAACGATGCGGTGATCCGGGCGTTCGCGTTTCTGGCTTACTGTCACCTGCGGACGGGAGACGTCGATAAGGCCCTGGTCCACGCCACGCAGTGCGAAGAGCGTTCCCGGAGCGCTCCGTACTCGCGGTCGATGCTGCTGGCGACCCACGTGTTTGCCGAAATGCGCAGCCTGTTGCCTCTTGGAGCCGGGGCGGTCCAACGGTTTATCGAGATCTACGATGCCATCGCGGACCATGATGACTTCGAGCCCGTCTACACCCGGTACAAGCAGCTTCCAGGCGCAACCGGACGCCAGAGCGCGGCTGGGATGTGAGGCACCACCGATTAGCACACTCGCTGCTCCTTCCAAAAACCCCTGAACCGCAGCTTGTAGAGCGGATGGCATCCTGCGCGGCGGCTGCCAGCCGCCGCAGCGGCGCCGGATCAGAACTTCAGCAGCAGTCCAAACTGGATCACGCGCGTGCTCACCCCGTCGGCGCTGATGAACATCGAGTTGATCTTGCCGAAGCTCAGGCTGTTGATGTTCTGGTCGCCGGCAAAGAAGTTCGGGTGGTTGAACACGTTGTAGAAATCCGCCTTGAGCTGAATGCTCCTGCTCTCGCCGATCATCGTATCCTTCGAAAGCTCGACGTTGAAGTTGCCGTACCAGGGCCCGGCGAGGATCCGTCGTTGCAGCGAGCCGAGCGATCCGGCATCCGGATTGAAAAACACCTGTCCGGAGTACGGCGCGGCGCCGTCCGGCGCAACACCGGCCCCATTCGGGCCGATCGCAGACGGGTCGATGAAGTAAGGCCCGTTCCCGGTCATGATCAGTCCGCTGATCGACCGGAGCTGGCTTAGCGTGTCCGTGGTATTCACCGTGTTCTGGCCCGATCGGGCGCCCCGGTTCAGCGTGCCCCGCGCTGAGAGGATGGACCTGGGCGCGCCCGATTGCTCGGTTACAAAGCCGCTGAATCGCCAGCCCTCGAGCACGCGGTGAAGCGGCTGGAAATTGAGGCGGTGTCCGGTACCCATGGGAAGCTCGACGTAGTAGTTGAGCTTGAACGCATGCGTCAGGTCCCAGGGCGCGCGGGCGCGCTCGACGCCGGGGTTGTTGTTGTCCAGGATCGGGTCGAGGCCGCGTTCCACGCTCGTATCGCTGAGCGCTTTGCTGAACACGTAACTCGCCTGGAACTGCACCCCGTTGGCAAGCCGGCGCCGGACCTGTGCCAGCACGCCGTTGTAGGTGGAATTGCTGAAGTTAGTCTGCTCGCTGGAATAGAGCGCCAGGGGATTGGGGAAATAGGAGAAGTTGGGGATGTTGTTGGGGAAGAAGCTGGCCTGCTGATAGATCTGGGCGAGGCTGCCAATCTGGTTGCTGATAATGTCGGTTCGAACAGTGGCATTGGAAAGCAGCCCGCCGCTCGGGAGACTGTTGAAGAATGGAAGCTGCACGCTGCCCGCGATGGCCGGGTTATAGGCAGGGTTGAATCCCCGGCCCGCCGCACTCGACAACAGCCCATTGTTGCGGGCGTTCTTGAAGTCTTGCAGGAACGTGCTTTGGAAGACATTGATCTGGTTCAGGTCGATCTGGCGCATCAGGCCCACGGCATGGTTCCCGATGTACGAAACCTCGAACACGTTGCTCTTCCACTCGTGCTGGATTCCCAGGTTCCACTGTTGCACGTACGGATTGCGCAGATTGGGATTCATCAATCCCTGCACGTTATTGCCGCCCGTGTTGATGAAGTTCTGCTGCGTGGTGATCGGGATCTGAAACGGTGGCGCGCTCAGCGTGGGAGGCGCGGCGGTGAAATAGAACGCGTTATTCAGGTTGGACGTGCCCACCAAGCCCGAATTCGCAGATGCCGTCGTCAGGACCGCTTCCAGCATGTCGTCCTGAGCGTAGGCGATGCTATAGCCGGCGCGCAGCGACGTCCTTCCGTTCCCGAACACATCCCATGCCAGACCCACATTTGGCGCGAAATTGCGTTTGGGGGCATTGTAGAGATGCTGCCCCTGAAAGGTCAGAGTGGCGTTGCTCAACAGAGTCTTCACCGGGTCGTTGTTGATCAACTGCGGCTGGATCAGCAGGTTGTTGGTTTCGGCGATCGGCGGGAAATAGTCGTAGCGCACCCCCAGGTCTAAGGTAAGCCGCCGCTGAACTCTCCAGTTGTCGGCAACGTAAGCCGCATAGTCGTTCGAAGAAAGGTTCTGCCGTTGGGGAGCGCCCGGAACGAATCCCGAGGTCTGGCTCGTGATGTTGTAGCTTTGGCTCGCTGAGAGCCCACTCGAAGCAGCCGACCCTCCGATAATGCCGGCTACGGTCCCCAGCAGCACGTTGGCGGTGTTCGTGTCGGTCGCCGTGGCGCCCGGAATATCGCCGACTCCGTACCCGTAGGGAACACCGTCGGAATATGGTCCGATGTAGAACGTTGGAACGATGCCGCCGTAGCCATACGGCGCCACGCGAATCTGCTGCGTCTGAACGCCAAAGACGAACGAGTGTTTGCCGCGGACCCAACTGGCGTTGTCCTGCAGATTGTAAACATTCGCGGTGCGGCCCTGCGGCAGGAACGTATTGACCGGGTCGGTCATCAGCGTCCCGGAGAGAACGAACGCAGGCAGGCTTCCCGAAACATCGAAGGGCGCGACGGCCAGGTTGCCGCCACCGCGCAATTCGTTGGTGAGGTTCGAGGTCGGCGTCCACCGCCAGCTCCCCGAGAACAGTTTCGCGCGGTTCTGGTTCGAGACCGGAGGGACGGGGGTGAAGAAATTCCCGATATCGGGGCGGTCCAAGTTATCGCGGTTCCAGCGGAACGTGCCGGAAAAGACGTTCCTCGGGGAGAGGTTGAAGTCTCCTTTTCCGATCACGCTGTCGCGCCGGTTGTTCGAGCGCGCGTTGAATTGGTAACCGGTATAGTTCAATCCGTCTCCAGCCGCCGAGCTATTCCCGGTGGTGGGCATGGGCGCCAGGATGCTGGCCATGTATTTGTCAATCGACAGCGGGGCTGGGGTGGCGCCGGGGTTCTGCAGGACATTGAACTGCTGGATAGGCCCATTTCCATTCAGCCGGTATTGCAGGATTCCTTGCCGCGCAGTCGGCGTCAGTATGGTGTTCAGTGTAGGCGTAGTCTGCTTCAAATCGTAGGTTTCGTAAGCCGCGTAGAACAGCAGTCTGTCCTTTTTGATCGGCCCCCCCACATCGCCTCCGAACTGGTTCAAATTGAGGCCAGGCCGTGCCACCCCGTCCTGGTTGTTGAACCAGTCGTTGGCGGAGAGAGAACTGTTGCGATTGTACCAATAGGCCTGGCCGTGGTACTGATTTTGGCCCGAAGGCGTTGAGAGGCTCACGGCGTTGGCATTTCCGCCGACAACAGGACTCAGGTTGGAAGTTGATACCGTGAATTCTGACACCTCGCCGATGGTCAGCTTGTTGGGAAGGTAGTCCAGGCCGTTTATGCGGATGAAATTGTCCTGGATGTTCACACCATCGAGCGTGACGTTGGTGTTCTGCGACCGGATGCCGTTGATCACCGTGTCCGCGGCGCCGTTGCTGTTGACGCCGGGCTGGGTATAGAAGAGATTGTTGATCTGGCGGTCCAGAACCGGCAGGTTTGTCACCTGGGCTTGCGTAACAGTGTTGGACACTTCTGCAGAATTCGTGTCCACTGCGGCCACCGACGCGGTCACTTCGACCGTCTGCGTTCCGGTCTGGATCTGCAAACGGATCGGCGCCAGCGAAGTCTGGCGCACCGGATCGACCGCGACCTCTTGGGTGAAGGTCCCAAACCCCGTCGCTTGGACCTCCAACCGGTACTTGTCCGGCCGGACGGACGTGAAATCGAAGATCCCGTCCGAAGTCGTTCGCGTCCTTAACACCGCACTCTTGCCGCCGGGAAGAAACAGGCTCACCGTGGCATTCGGTACATTCGCGTCAGAAGGATCCACAACCGAGCCGGTCAGGCGTCCCGCAACCTGGGGAAACGCGACACCGGCGAAAACAGTCAACAAAGTGGCAGCCGTCGTGAGTTTGAGCATTCCAATTCCCCCTCCACCCGAATTGGACTCGCGATTGAATTAACTCGGCATCGCGGATCCGGTGGATAGTTAGGACTGTTAGCGCACGTCAACAGCCAACCAATAACAGGTTAAGGTTCTGGTTGATTCAAAGGCAGTTCTCGATGCTGTTTAACGTGTGATTAACCTATGCACCAGACTTGGGTGCTCAACTTACTATGGCAACAAATAAGACGGAGACACCACACCGGTGTGAATTGATTGAGAAGCCATTTGGCGTGAAGCGCTTGGCGGGCTTATGGGATTCCGCACAGAGGGCCAGCCGAGAATCCCGATATCTGAAATCATCTCGGCATCACATCAGGAGAGTACCTGATCTTCCGACGGATTCGTGTATTGACTTCTGCTTTCGGACTCCTGCCCTCTGATTTCTGACTCCCGCCTCCTTACAACGACCTCAGAAAGTTAATCAGGTCCTGCTGTTCCTGAGCCGTCAACCTATTGAAGCGATCGATCACCATGTTGGCCTCGCTGCCCTTGCTCCGGTGCTCCCGAATCGCTGCCACCAGGTTGCTCGTCCGTCCGTCATGCAGAAAGAACACGCGCTGCCCCACACCCCATAGCGGAGCCGTTCGGAATTCATCCGGGCCTGCTCCTCCTTGCGTGATGCCGTCCGACAGACCCTCGCCCATGTGGTGAACCAGCAGGTCGGAGAACAGGTTCGCCTTCTGGTTCGAAAGAGCCACGCTCGGGCTCGTCGGAGAGCCGCTCGCGATCATCTTGCCCGTCGTCAGCGACGGCGTATGACACAAGGCGCAGCCGATCTTCGTAAATGTGCCGCGTCCATTCACCGTCGATGACGTGTCCGGCGCGGGAGTGGGCGGCGCCAGCATCCGCATGAAGTCGGCGAACGCCTCGATGTCGGAGAGAACGTCCGTATTGGGACTGGAAGTGAAGTTCAGCGTGTCTTCCGGAGTAGCGTTGAACAAGCAGCCCGGAGTCTCGTCTCGCTCCTGCGGGAACAACTGGTTTGTGACTCCCATCTCCACGTTGTATGCCTCGGCTGCGAACAGGAGCAGCGATTTGTTCTGCGCCTTCCATCCGAAGCGCGTGATGGTCCCATCGTTGGCGGTGCGGTTCGCAGTGCCGCTCAAATGCGCGTTCGGATGGCCGCCTATGCGCATGGCTCTCTTTTGAGATGCGTCGGCTTTGATGTTCGCCAGAATCGCCGAGTCGGGAATGGCTTCAATCAGCCCGGCGCCAAAGGTGGGCGTAGGAATACGGAAGACGATGTTCCGGTTGCCGCCCTGGCCGGTAACCGGGTTGCCGGCCGGCAGAAAGTCGGGTTGCGCAATGTTGCACCCGGCGGCGTCGCTGCGGCCCGTGATGACGAACAGGTCGTGCACGCCGCCGTCATTCGTTCCGTCCGGGTTGCGTTTGAATCGCGCCTCGCGGACCGGTCCATTGGCCGTGATGAACCAGGGCACCACGTTCTTCGCCCCATTGAGCGTAGCCACCGCAATCGAAGGATTGTTCGGCGGGCTCGATCCGCCCGGACTTGGCTGCGAGTGGCAGGACAGGCACGAGACGGAATTGAAGCGCGGCCCCAGCCCATTGTTAGTCCCTCCCTTCACCGCTTCGTTGTCGGCGAACCGGTTGCTCCCGTCCGTGAAGAACGTCAGCTCATCCTGGGTAAGCCCGCTCAGCGGCACGCCCGCCCCTGGCGGCCCGCCGCGGACCCCGGGATCCACTGGCGCCTTCACGGTCTGACCCCACGCGGAAACGCAAGGCGCCAAGACCGCGGCAACCATTGCGGCCCAAATTCCTAAGGCACACATCCATCGTTTGCGCATACCCCTCCTTCGTGACTCTCCCCAAGAAGATACCCGAAACAAACGTTACCTTCAACCGGGTGTGGGATAAGGCTCCTGGGTTGTCCATGCGAGCGAACCTCGCCCGCTTGTGTCTCCCGCCACGCGCACCGGACTCAACACCGCCCGCCTCACCCAATGTGGCACACTGGTTGAACCGGTCGCGGCATGCTGACGGACCAACACATCGCGGAACTGCGATCGCACTTCCCCATTCTTCGCGAGAAGACCTATCTCTATAGCTGCTCGCAAGGCGCCTGGTCCGACGCCGTCGAGCGCGGCCTCGCCGCGTTCACCTCCAGCTGGCGCGCGGCGCTCGATCCCTGGCGTCGATGGGTGGAAGCCTGGGACACTCTTCGCAAGACTTTCGCGCGCTTCATCCATGCCGAACCGGACGAGATCGCCATCGTCACCAGCGCGTCGGCGGGCATCAATCCCATCGCCAATGCATTGTGCTTCGACCGGCGCAACCGGGTCGTCATGGGCGAGTACGAGTTTCCCACCATGGGCCACATCTGGCTCGCGCAGCAGCCGCGCGGCGCCGAGATCCGCTTTCTCGATGGCGCCGGCAATTCGATACCCGTCGAATGCTACGAGCATGCCATCGATGAACGCACTTGCGTCGTCCCCGTAACCCAGGTCTCCTTCGTGAACGGCTTTCGCGCCGACCTCGCGGCCATCACCCGCATCGCGCACGCCCACGGCGCGCTCGTGTTTCTCGATGGCTACCAGGATTGCGGAACGCGTCCCATGGACGTCAAAGCGCTCGGCGTCGATTTCTTCGTAACCGGCACCTTGAAGTACCTCCTCGGACCGCCCGGCCTGGCCTTTCTCTACGTGCGCCGCGAGCTCGTCGAATCCCTCACGCCCACCCTCACCAGTTGGATGGCGCAGCGCGATATTTTTGCCTTCGACCCGAAACGCCTAGATCCCGCGCCGTCCGCCCGTCGCTTTGAGTGCGGCACGCCGGCCATACCCAACATCTACATGGCGCAAGCCGCGCTGGAGTTCCTCACCCAGGTAGGACTGGAGAACGTCGCATCGCAGGTTGCGCGATTAACCAATGAGTTCCTGGAAGGCGCACGCCGCCTGGGCATCGAAAGCAAGACGCCCTCCGCCAGTGTCGGCCCCTTGGTAGTCCTGAGATCCAAAGACGCCTCCGAAATGGTCGTGCGCCTCGCCTCGCTCGGAATAGCCGTCTCCGCCAGAAAAGACGGCGTGCGATTCGCGTTTCACGTCTACAACACCGCCGAAGACGTGGCCGTGGCGTTGCGCGCCCTGGAGAAGAACCTGGAGCTCATGGTGCGCGCATGACCCCGCGTATCCGCGACTCGATCGAGAGAACCGGCCCAGATGGGGCAACTGGGGCAGGCGGCACCGCCTGCCCGCCGCCCGCCATCGAGGACCAGGAACGCCTCTCGCGCCAACTGACCGCGCGCCAACTGGCCATGATCGCGATCGGCGGCGCCATCGGCACCGGCCTGTTTCTCGGCAGTTCTCTCGCCGTCCACACAGCCGGGCCCGCAGTCATCCTCAGCTATCTCATCGGAGCCGTCATCACCGTGCTGTTCATGGGGGCGCTCTCCGAAATGGCCGTGGCCCATCCCACGGCGGGTTCGTTCGGCGTTTACGCCGAGCTCTATCTCAACCGCTGGGCCGGCTTCACCGTCCGCTACACCTACTGGGCCGCCCAGTGCATCGCCATCGGCGGCGAAGCCACCGCTATTGCCATCTACTGCCAATGGTGGTTTCCCAACACGCCGAAATGGCTCTGGGTTCTAGGCTTCGCCTGCGCTCTGCTCTACGTCAACGCGCGCAGCGTCGGCAGCTTCGGCACTTTCGAATACTGGTTCGCCATGATCAAGGTGGTAGCCATCGTTCTCTTCATCGTCTTCGGCTTGGCGCTGCTCGCGCGCGGCGGCTCCAGCTCCGGTGTCGGCCTCTCGAATCTCACCACCCACGGCGGATTCCTCCCCACCGGTTGGCGCGGCGCGTGGATGGCAACCGTCTTCGTGATCTTCGGCTATTTCGGCACCGAAACCATCGCGGTCACGGCCGGTGAGGCGAAGGATCCGCGCACCGCCGTTCCGCGCGCCATGCGCACCATGGTCGCGCGTTTGATCCTCTTCTATCTCGGCTCGATCGCCGTCCTGATGGCCATCGTTCCCTGGGACCAGGTTCAGCCCGGGTCCGGCGTCACCGCCAGCCCGTTCGTGAGAGTGTTCCAGTTGATAGGAGTACCCGCGGCGGCGCACGTCGTGAACTTCGTGGTGATCACAGCCGCAGCCTCCAGCGTGAATTGCAACCTCTATCTGGTCAGCCGCATGATGTTCTCGCTGGCGCGCGGCGGGTACGCGCCGGCGGCATTTGGGCGGGTTTCCCGGCGCGGCACGCCCGTCCCCGCGCTCCTGGTCTCCGCCGCCGGACTCGCGCTAGCCACCGCGGTGGCCATGGCATCCCCCGACAGCGCCTTCGTGTATCTGTTCGGGATCTCTCTGTTCGGCGGCCTGTTCGCCTGGCTGATGATCTTCGTCACGCATTTGTTCTTTCGCCCCAAATGGGAAGCCGCCGGCCATTCCCCGCTCCCGATGCGCATGTATGGACATCCCTGGGGATCGTTATTAGGAGCCGCCGCCATCACCGCCATAATGGCTACCACGTGGTTTGTGGAAGGCATGCGGGTCACCCTCATCGCAGGCCTCCCATGGCTCGCAGCCCTGAGCGCCGCTTACTTGTTCGTAGCCCGAAGACAGACCGGCTGACGTGGGCAGGCACTTCTGCCTGCTGCGTGCCGACTCGTCGGCACGCCTGGTCCGGCCCGTTGCAGAGTTTCGTCGAGATAGGAGAATCCGGCAAATGAAGAACAACGTTCTGACACAATTCGCCGCCGCCCTAGCCGCCGGCGCCGTCCGCGTCGTCGACCTCACCCAGCCCCTCGAGCCCTCCACGCCCGTCATTCAACTCCCGCCCGAGTTCGGCAAGAGCTGGCCATTCCGTCTCGAAGAGATCTCCCGCTACGACGGCCGCGGACCGGCGTGGTACTGGAACAACTTCTCCTGCGGCGAGCACACCGGCACTCACTTCGACGCCCCGGTCCACTGGGTGACCGGCAAAGGCTATCCGCGCAACACTACCGACACCATTCCCGTTGAAAAATTCTTCGCGCCGGCCTGCGTGATCGACGTCTCCCGCGAAGTCTCCGCGAATCCCGATTTCCTTCTGACACCCAGCCACGTCGAAGCGTGGGAAGCGGCGCACGGCCGCGTCGAAGCCGGCTCGTGGCTCCTTATGCGCACGGACTGGTCGAAACGGAAAGACGCCTCCGCGTTTTTGAACATCAAGGAAGACGGCTCGCACGTTCCCGGCCCGCACCCCGACCTCGTTCCCTTCCTGGCGAAAGAGCGCGACGTGATCGGCTTCGGCTCCGAGGGCGTCGGCACCGATGCCGGCCAGGCCTTTCGCTTCGATCCGCCATTCCCCTGCCACACCATCATGCATGGCAGCAACAAATTCGGCCTGGCCAGCCTGACCAACCTGGATCAACTCCCTCCGAAAGGCGCCCTCCTGATCGCACCGCCCCTGAAGATCGCCCGCGGCTCCGGCAGCCCCTGCCGCGTCCTGGCTCTCGTATCAGGGCCGCGACCGTGAGGGACCGGCCGTGCGCACGACCCTGCGAACTGCGGAGGCAAAACACAGCGCAGCATTTCGCTCGTTCGTTATAAAGTAAGGAACATCCATGGCGGAGCGCTCCTTCCGGAGGGAAGTCAAGAAACTCAGACTGGGCGAAGGTGAGATCTTCCGCGGCGAGGGGATCCTCGCCGTGACCAAGGCCCTGCTGCAATCCGGCGTATCCTACGTCGGCGGTTACCAGGGCGCGCCCATCTCTCACCTGATGGACGTCCTCACCGACGCCAACGACATCCTCCAGGAACTCGGCGTTCATTTCGAGCACAGCGCTTCCGAAGCCACCGCCGCCGCCACCCTGGCAGCCTCGGTACACTACCCGCTGCGCGGCGCGGCGACCTTCAAGTCCACCGTCGGCACCAACGTGGCGTCCGATGCCTTGGCCAACCTGGCCTCCGGCGGTGTCACCGGCGGCGCTCTCATCATCGTGGGCGAGGATTACGGCGAAGGCTCCAGCATCATGCAGGAGCGCTCCCACGCCTTC
>Ga0335081_10000954_pt1 | contig 46346 bp, 40 predicted proteins | sample Lox_Sample_35_FD_206713 | JGI IMG/M metagenome (GOLD analysis project Ga0335081, IMG submission 206713) | Soil microbial communities from Loxahatchee National Wildlife Refuge, Florida, United States - Lox_Sample_3.5 | ecosystem: Environmental > Terrestrial > Soil > Wetlands | place: USA... | reverse complement strand
GAAAAGCCCAAAGGATCGGCGCGAGTCGATGGACGAGTTCAAGGCCGACTGGCAAACCCTGCAGCGCGGGCGCACGAGAGTTTGGGAATCCCTCGCGGAATCCCACACGACTCAGCCTGCACGACAGACGATGCTCGTTTCCGCAAGACCTTAGACTAACCTTCGTCTCGACTGCACCTGGCATCTTTGCTAGAGTTTCGGCCAGCCGTGCGTCTCGCGCGCATCTCTGTCGCCGTTTCTTGCCTGCTAGTCTCTCCTCTGTTTGTCTGCGGCCAGACGGCCTCAATCCATAACATTTCCGCGCGCCTCGGTTCTGCCGCGTCTCCGGCGATCGTGATCGGCTTCGTGGGCGGATTCATTGCGCACGACGCAGCCGCGCACGGAGGTGTCCAGCTCGCCGCCCGCCTTCGCAACGACTACCCGGCTGGCGTTCATGTCGAAGTTTTCGAAAACCGCCGCGGCGATCAAGCCTATCGGGAAATCCTTCGCCTCTTGGACGCGGATAACGACAGTTCACTCTCGCCTGCCGAGAAGCGCGATGCCCGCATCGTCCTCTACGGCCACAGTTGGGGCGCCTCCGAAGTCGTCAAGGTCGCTCGCAACCTCGAAAAAGACGGCATTCCGGTGCTTCTGACGATTCAGGTCGATAGCGTCCGTAAGCCCGGCGAAGACGATTCGGTGATTCCCGCGAACGTCATCCAGGCGGCCAATTTCTATCAACCGTCTGGCGTGGTGCATGGCCGCACCGAGGTTCGCGCCGCCGATCCCGCGCGCACGCACATCATCGGCAATTTCAAGTTCGACTACACGCAGCATCCTGTCGCCTGCGTCGACTATGGCTATCCTTGGTATGCTCGCGCATTCGAAAAGCCGCACATCGAAATCGAATGCGACCCCGCCGTCTCCGAAAGGATGGAAGCGCTCATTCGTTCGGCTCTGCCAGCGGAGCAATCCGCGCCCTGATCCGCCCCCGTCCCACAGGGCAAGACATGGTTTCCGCGCAGAGCCCATTCTTTCGCGCTACATCTTGCTGGCCGCCCGCTATGCACATTCACTTGCCGATGATAAAATGGCATTCGTCTGGCGGCTCGATTTCGTTGCGGTCCGGGTATTTTGCTTCTTGTCGGCCGCCGATCGGACTCCCAAGCCGACTCGCACTCCACTTGGCGCGTGAGTCAAAGTATCACCTGCCAGTAAGTTGGGCCTGTAGCTCAGGTGGCTAGAGCGCACCCCTGATAAGGGCTGTTAGGGCAGTTCCAGCATTCCTTAGATTCAAAAGCAAATAGCTTATTCCACATTTGTTTGCACACTCCTTCGTTGTTCGCTGGTGGTCGGTCCTTTTCGCTAGTTTTTCCTCCCTACCGGACGCTAAACGGACGCCGACGAACTGCGTCAACCGGGGTTCGGGAACAATCGTTTGAAGCCCCGAAAAAGACTTACGAAACGTGGCACAGTACAGCAAATCTCCGGGATTTCCCGCTATCTCGATAAAGGCGTTGGAAGGGCGAAAAGTGGGACGGGGGTTGGGAGCCTTGCGCAGGGAACCTAAATCGAATCTGCGTTGCGCATTGCATTGTGTTCGGCAGCAGAAAACTGTGCAGAGGCGTCACCGTTTTTATAGCTTCTCGATGAGGACTCCCCGGCGCTCTACACGCCAGCCGCAATCAGGAAATCGTTTCGCGAAACATTTGTCAGCTTAGCGGGCATGTTGCTGCTTGTATCTGCTGGTGCGGTTACGGCGTTAATCAATCAGGAGTTGGCGCTTAAGCGCGATCCCAGAAGACTGTGTTCTACGTTCGAACCAACGCAGAATGTCGTATTCATCGGCAATCGAAAACCATGTCCAATAAATACGGTATTTCTAAGCAAGATGAGCGAGAGATTCGAGCAAGAGACAAGAATTGTGTCTATTGCCGAGATTTGATGAAACCTAGTTCGAGGAGCGCCTGGGGCGCGACGATAGAGCACTTCAATAATGCCGGACCTCTAAGAAGAAAATACAACTTGCCCGTTTGCTGTCGACGTTGCAATTCCAGCAAAGGAACCAAGAGCCTGCCCGCCTGGTTCGAGACATCTTACTGCCACAAAAGGAAAATAAACAAAATGACTGTTCTAAAACCGGTCAAGGAATATATGCGCTTGAAAAAGCTGTTTTAGGTTCGTTTATGACCGGGGCAGTACTATAAGCCACTTCTCCGATTGGCGTGTTAATCAGGATGCGCTAACTATTTCGGCGGCGAGTTTGCATCGGGTGTAGGCGTGGTCGGCGACGAAGCCATTTCTAGATCGGCCGAAATCTCGACCTCTCCACTCGTCAGTGTGATTTTCGGCTCCCACATCTTGTAGCTTGGCATTGCGATATCGATAGTGTCCTCACCGGGTTTTGCACCAATCTTCCCGGGCCAAGCCTACCTTAGATCACGGCACGTAGCGGCCGGATAACGCCTCGTAAACAGGATTGCAGCGCGGAAGTTCTGTGCGTCGTACGCGTTTGCTGGACTGCCTTACGGTTGCAAACCGACCAAGCAACTTTCGGGCGAGCTTCTCTTGGCGAAACAGTGCCAGGTCTAGTCGAGGAACCTTTTCAGAACTAGCGCGGCGCATCGCACTGAGCTTGATCTTCTTCCGGATCAATGCATGACATCTGACACACATGCCGTTGGAATGGTAGCCGGATTCGGCTCCGCAAATCATGCATCCATAGTCATCAAAGAAATAGCGCATCTTGTTCCAGAAGGCCGGAGGAACCAGCCCGTGAATCGCGTAGGCGACGCGTAGGGGCAAGAACCAAGGTTGAAAAAGAACCTCCTCGGCGACCGAGCGAGGCTTCCTCAATCGCCCGACAGATCTTCTAAATCGCGTGGAGAACTAGGGTGTTCGCTGCTCATCGAGATTTGCTCGCGGATGACATCTCCTGAATGTCTCGTTTAGTCGATCCGGACCAATACGTGTGTATTTCATGGTCGTGTTGATCCAAACATGCGCCAAGAGAGTTTTCACAATTTCAATGCCCGCGCCATGTTCAAACAGATGCGTTGCGAATGTACGCCGGAGAGTGTGGGCCGACACTCGGCGAAGTCCGGCGCGTTCGGACATATTCTGAATCGATTTCTGAATCGCCATTTTGGAAAGCGGTACGTTCTGGAAACGAGGCTGCAAGTGAAGAGAAGCTATGAATTCGTCGTGCTTCCGTTTGGCCTCTTCAAAAGTAAGTCGCTCGACTCGGCCCAGTAATTTGCGGTGACGACGGGTCCGCCGGCCGCGTGGGTTGAACCATAGCGAGTACCAACCGCCATTGTGCGCGGTCAAGCATCCGGTCTGCGCCCGCAAATTCGACTGAAACAGAATGCCCTTCTGACGCCCGTTCAAGTATGACTGAACAGCTTCCACGGCACGGTCGGTTAACAGGACTATCCTCTTTTTCCCGAGCTTCCCAACAACACGAGCCATCTTCGCCTGGAAATCAATGTCCTCGACACGGAGGTGGGTGACCTCGCTCAGTCGGCATCCCGTGCCATACATGAATTCAACAATGGCGCGATCCCGCAGGCTCCGTGCTGCATTGAGGAGTCGTCCGATTTGCGATTCGCTAAGAGGAGGCGGCGACCCGACGAATTCTGTGGATCCAACAGGCCTTGACTGGATCGAGTACACCGGCCAATGGTTAACCCTATAGGGCGGCGACTATCCAGCCCGCGGCATGCCGCTGATGGAATGCGCGGCGAGCTCCGGGTTGCACGGGTTCCAGTCTTCGAAACTTCAAGGGAAATCAGACCGCGGACCGGTCCCGGAGGGGCATTACCGAATCAACCTGCAACTCGATCCAAACAGAATTGCATAAGCCGATGCCAATGGCGATCTGATTCACGATGAGGGTGTTCAGCAGATTGCAAACAACTACCATACCCCGACGGGCGACTATCAAGAACCTGGGTGGGGAACGTGGCGGGCGCGTCTTGACAAAGTGAAGGTGAACTCACCTCGCGACAACATGCATCTTCACAATTCGCACAAGGGATTCACACACGGCTGTGTAGAGACGTGCGATGATCTCGACGATAAGTTTCGTCAGTATCACGATCACAAGGTACCGTTTATAGATGTCTACGTGAATTACACATCAGAATCGACATACGGAGGGACCGACAAATGACGTGGCTTCCCTGCCGTTGGGTCCCTGTTCTAGCTATGCTAATTGCGACCGCTCCAACTGAGACTGCCCAGACCAGCAGTATCCAGATTGATGGATTGCATTCGACTTACGGCCCGAAATCGACGGTGAGCGTAGTTATTCGAAACCTGTCTAATGAAAATATCGACGTCAATGTTGCCGTGGAGGCCCTCGCAGAAGATCACTGGAGAGAAGTCTTAGCTTCAATAACCGATCCGAAACACCCATACGGGAAAGCCGTCAAATTAACCCCTCTAAAGGCCGGATCTTCTTTACCCGTATTGTTCGTGCCTGTTGAGGAGCACGGCGGCGTAAACCCATTTGGGGACCGCCATTTCCCGATATCACTTCGCTTGCGAGTCGATATCTATCCCTGGAAAGGCGGCAAGCTCATTGATTCAGTGCGGTCAGCAGTGTTTCGCATTTCCGCTAATCCAGTTAGTGGTCTAGAACCCCGGTTCATGCGTCGCGAACGTCTGGTGCAGTGCAGGGATCGACGCGACAAGAACAAATCTTTAGGATTGTCAGAGTTCGCCTGGATAAGTCGGAGTTTCGCTTTACCCGTGAGAGTGGCGACATCCTCACACGTTGTCCCGGGCCACAACCAGTGTCTCGCCAAGATTCAAAACGGGTGAGAAAATGGGCTCATGCGCGACTGTAGATAATTCTGTAACTTAGAGAGCACTCAGATTCCACAGAATTTAACAGACTTCAACAGGCAGGCAGCAAACACTCCAACGCCAACCATTTAGAATCAAAAAGAATCCATAGATTTCTATAAGGCCCGCAATCTGGTTCGGGACCAGGAGCCCGGTGGTTCAAATCCGCTCGCCCCGACCATTCCCTTCAACGAGTTAGCTCGTGCCCCTGTGGGCTCTCGTCGCCGTTCGGAAGCCTCACTTCACGTTATTCTTCGATTTGTCGTCCGACTTTTTCTGCTCTGTCGGTGTGGCCTGCGGTTTTGGTTGATTGGGCGCTTCCGTCTGATCCGCCGATTTAGCTTTCGAATCGGAAACCGATACAGAGATCGTCATATAACTGACGTTCGGAATGATGGTTTGTGCTACATCGTAGATTTTAAGAGGATCCGTATTGGGAGGAACTAGTAGTCCATCTTGGACCACCAAGTTCTTATCAAGTTGGCCGACGCTGTCTTCAGGCAGAATCACATAACTTCCTGTTGTAAGCGGCAGCTTTCTTGCACCGTTCGCCCCTGCGCTCTCGAAGCTTGCCTTCGTGGCGCAAACTGCAATATCCAATCCTTTGAACAACCATTGTGATTGGCCTTGTGCTTGAATCGCACCGACGACTTGGTCAACGTACTTTAAGCCTGACACTGCTATTCCCGGGAGCCCCAACAGAGGCAGCAACGGTTGAGCTGTATCTAACGTTTTGAACAGCTGGTCAAGGAGTTGGCCCCAAAACCCCTCTCGCCTCTTCATGAAAAAATTCCAAGACCAGAAGCCCAGCCCGTTCGTGAGAGGAATGCTCTGAAACTGGCCCCAGACTGTTCCGGGGTCAAACTTCACGTTGTCCAAACTGGGCACTGGCTGATTCCTTTGTCGAGAGGCCAAGGTCGCCATCGCCGTCCATGCTAGGGCCTCCGGAAGTCCAAGCATCGGCGTCACTTGTTTTACATCGATCCGCAATGTCCCCGTTTGAAGACTCGAGAGAGCAGCCTTGTCGGCAGGCGAAGATCGGAATCGTTCAACGTGTACTGAGATATCCTTGTTTCCATCAGTCGGGAAGCCGTCGATATCGTCAGGTGAAAGAACGCTGGCCGGCACGAGCCCCTTTTTCGATGGAAACACGAAGGTTGAGTCTCGAGGCTGCGGCGGTGTAGCCGCTCTAGTATGGACGCCCTCAAGAAAATCCTCGTATGGCGACCTCACCGTGGATGTCCAGAAATCAAAGACAGAGTGATCAAAAGCGCTCTGACCATTGGCGGGCGCAGGACTATGAGTTTGAGCCAGGGCATCGAGCCCCGGAGCCAATAACGTGGACGCTATCCCGGCGACCGAGTAAGTTTGCAAAAACTGTCGTCGGCTCGCGCTCATAAGACCACCTCGAAGGGAGATTGTTCTGGCCCAGCAACTTCCATCCAGTAGTCTATATCGGAAAAATCTCGCGACATTCTGCCCTTCGTTACTTTTTATGTCAAGGCCTCAATCGGGTATTTCCGGAACAGTCCATAACCGGAAAGCTTTGCTTTCGCACGGCACCTCGCGTGTGCCGGGACGACGCGCATTGTTTTCTCGAACCAAGGCGTTAGCCGGTAAAGATCGCGATTGGTTGCTGTGGCGAGCGAGGTGTTTCTGGTTACCACGGAGCTGGGAAGAAGCATCGCCTGGATCGTGATTTCGTTCCGGGACGAGAGAAGCGCACCGACGCGCTGTCCTTCATCTAATTTACTATGTACCATTTGTGTTATGATCCCGTCCAATTCCATTGGCTTTTGTTGGTATCGGAAAGACGCGAGTGACATGAGGAAGACAAGGCAGGCCATTGTTCCAGTCGCTCTCGCAGCTCTCGTATTCTCTGCTGGAGCTCCGCGCTCGAGGTGCGCCCAAGGCATCGGGCTAAATCATGTTATCGACGTCCGAAGTGCACAAAAAAAGATGCAGAAGCTTAAGGAAAAAACTGCACGTCAGCGGGTGAAACACGACTTTCGCGGCGAGGCAACCTCGCTGGCACAGCTCGCCGCTCTTCAGACGACATTTTATATGTTTCGAGATGCCTTGGACTCTGACAACCAAGCTCTTGAAATCTCGCACGAACTGAACGATCGCGCTGGGGAAGCGACGACTCTAACCAACATCGCCAACCTATACCTATATGGCTTCGACAATCCTGCGAACGCAATCCAGTTTTACACACAAGCGCAACTTATCTTTAGAGAATTGAAAAACCAACGGAGCGAAGCTGAAACTCTGAACTCGATCGGCAATATCTATCTAAATGTCCTCCATCATCCGCAGGATGCGATTGACCGATACAGCGAAGCACAGTCCATCCTTAATGGGCTTCAGGACGTAAAAGAGGAACTAGTCGTCCTTGAGAACTTGGGTTCGGCATACTACCGTCTCTATCAGCTACAAGATTCACTCTCCCTTTATAAACAGGCCTTAAGCATCTCGCGCGAAGCGAGAGACCTTGCCGCTGAAGCTCATGTGCTGAATTATATCGCGGATGTCTACCAAAGATTGGGAGAGCCGCAAGAGGCCCTTGATCTTTATGATCAATCGCTCCCAATTGAGAAGCGATTGCACGACGAAGATGCTGAGGCTGAAACGATCGTCGACATTGGTTCGGTGATGCTCCAACTGCGACAACCGCAGAAAGTCCTAGATTTGTATCAGAATTTTCCAAATTTTATGTACCTATCATTGCACCCTAGGACACTAATCTCTGTTGCGATTAACAGTGGTTCAGCCTACCTCCAATTAGGAGAACCACTTAAGGCTCTCGACTCGTCCAAAGAGGCATTGTCCTATGCGAAGGATGACTTCGATCAAGCAGCAGGGTTATTGGCAAATGGCGATGCCTATAACGGTCTCCATCAATCCCAAAGCGCACTCGACTCTTTTCTTCGGGCGCTGCCACTTGCAGTAACAGTCGGGGATCCCGTATTGCAGGCTTTGGTTTTTGACAGGCTAATGCGGCAATTTCGGGATACAGAACCGCCCCTATCCGTTTACTTCGGAAAACGGGCGATCAATGAGGTTCAGAACTTGCGGAACAGCAATCGCGATCTGAGTCCGGACCTACAATTGGGACTCTTGGGCACTGCGGAGTACATCTATCGCGACACGGCTGATGTCTTGATTGATCAAGGACGCCTCGCAGAGGCCCAAGAAGTTATTGACCTTATGCGACTTGAGCAGTTCGCTAATTATACCCGGGCTGGCGCAAAGTCGCCGACGAGGCAACTCTCGAAGAGCGCGGCCGAAGAGAAAATGGACCAAGAATACGAGCGACGGACGCAACGTTTGTTGGCTATTTACAATACATGGATAAGTCTGAGAGACAAATCCAATAGGACCCCCACAGAGCAGCAGCAATTTCAGAGCCTCGATAGCCAGGTCAAGCAGGGATTCAGTGAATATCATTCATTGCTCGATACATTGGACACAATCCTTACCGGGGCAGATAAGGCTGAGTTGGACCGAGCGCGGACTGATGTATCTGGTCTAGCAAATCTGGTCAGCAACCTCGATCCGGGCACTGTTGCCCTGTACACGCTCGTAACAGGTGACCGTTATCGCGTAATCGTTATACGATCCAACCAAGCACTCGTAGAACGGCACTTTGATATCAAAGCCACGGACCTGCGACACTTGGTCAGTGATTTTCTCTCCCTGATTGGCCAGAGAAAGAGTGATCCGCAAGCCGTTCTGTCTTCGTCCGACAAGCTTTACCACGTTCTTGTCGCACCCATCGCGCAAGACTTACGAGATGCTGATGCCCATGTTTTGGTCTGGGAACTTGATGACGTCCTCCACTATATCCCGGTGGCAAGCTTGTTCGATGCGGCAAACAACCAGTATCTAGTCCAAAAGTACGCAAACGTCGTAATAACACCTCGAGACACGGCAGGCGGTGGTCTGAAGGATCGGCCCAACTTGGATGATGCCCATCTACTAGCGATGGGACTTTCTCACCAATATAAGGACGACTTTATTCCCTTGCCCAACGTCCCTTTAGAGCTCAATTCCGTTGTCGAAGATCCGAAGGTCTCGGAGAGTACGGGGCCCTTCCGCGGGACGGAGTGGCTGGACGACGATTTCACTGCAGCAAATTTCGAGAGGCAACTTGCCACCAGGGGATACGAGATTGTACACCTCGCAACTCACTACTATGCAGACCCCGCAGGAGACGAACTGAAGTCATTCTTACTTCTTGCTGGCCAAGAGACTGGAGGTCCTCCAGGATATTCTTTCACCTTACATCAATTCGAGCTGGACGTGTCATTGCAGGGCGTTAACTTGCTTACCTTATCGGCTTGCGACACGGCGGTTGCAACACATGCGTCAGACGGCCATGAGATCGACGGTCTCGGTGGTGTCGGAGAAGAGCTGGGAGCAGGCGCGGTCATGGCCTCTCTCTGGGAAGTAAGCGATGAAAGCACCGGAGATTTAATGGCGGACTTTTATAGGCGTTGGAAGGCCGGTGCTGGAACGGTGACAAAAGTTGAGGCGCTGCGGCAAGCACAATTAGACCTTCTGACCGGAACAATCGTGCCGAAGGCCAATGCGCCAAATGGGCCAACTAGTTTCAAGAGTCCATATTACTGGGCTCCCTTCATTCTTATGGGGAATTGGCGATGATCGCAAAACGGCTACTTGGTCTCGTGCAAGTTCTAATCGACCCGCTTCCTGAGGGCTCGGTTGGTTGTGATGGGGTTCTAGACCTACTCCGAGACTGCGAGAAAGCTTTCCTTCGTGGCAAAGGAGGCATGATACGCCAAGGATACTTTGAACGAGCAGTCGGCTACTCGGAAAAAACAAACAGGTATCCGGAAAAACTGTCAGTTGCGGCTCGGCAAGACTCGAACGTGTGAAGAATTCGCAACTCTCCTAGAGTGTAGATAATTTTGTAGCCGCGAAAGCACCGGACTTCAACAAGTTTCAACTGAATTCAACGCGTGCGCCGCAAACGATTCAACACCAACCACTTAGAATCGACAAGAATCCATATATTTCAATAAGTACTAGCGCGTGGTTTGCAAGCAGGGAGTCACCGGTTCGATCCCGGTCACGTCCACCATGTTTTCAATCACTTAGCTTTCCTCGAACGTTGAACCGAGTTGAAATCTGCGGCTTTGCCATCTACAGAATTGTCTACACTTCCGAAATCAACGCTTGGAACGAACTGAAAATTGGGCGACTAGCCGAACAAGGCACCTGCCTTTGAGGCAGGGGGCTTCCCAGCACATCACTCCCCAACGTGAGACCAGATCCGGTCAGCTGACGGTTCGCAGACGTGTAACGGACTACGCCGCTGGGTCCAAACCAGGGGTCAGCGCTCGCGCCGCCGTCGAGGATGCCTTGCTCGGTATCCTAAGAAGTACACAGCTTTTCCACAACATGTACTTCCTGTAATAGTTTATTGACTTGACATCACACCACTCTGCGCGTAATTTCCGCGGCCAAGCTTGCTCTGAGGGATAACTTATGCATACCTTGCGGCTGCTATATTTGGCTTCGATCTTCTGCCTTTTTTCCGTATCCGCTTTGGCTCAACAGACGACTTCGACATCCAGTCCTCCGGCCACGAGCGATCCGCAAGCCGTCGCGCTCGTCCAGCAAAGTCTTGTAGCTCTGGTCGGCAAGACAACCGTGAGCGACGTCACCTTGACGGGTACGGCTAACCGCATCGCAGGATCGGACGATGAGACTGGAACGGCCACGCTGACCGCGATGGCCGCTGGCGAGAGCGAACTAAATCTCAATCTTCCTTCAGGGCAACTTAGCGAGATTCGTAATTCGGTCGGGACGTCTCCTGGCGCTCCTGCTGGATACACCGCTCGCGTCGGAGCATGGTCCGGTCCTGACGGCACTATTCACATGATGGCGAGTCACAACCTGTTGACGGACCCAACTTGGTTCTTTCCGGCGTTCACCCTCGGTAACTTGGCTTCGTCGCAAGCGTACGTGCTGTCCTATGTCGGTCAGGGAACGCTGAACGGCCAAGCCGTACTGCACATTTCGGCGGCCGAGCAATTCCCGCTGCTCTCAAGTGGTCCCCTGCAGGGCCTGACGTTGATGCAGCACCTGAGTCAGATGGAGCTATACCTCAACGCGACTACGTTGCTGCCGGTCGCGCTAGATTTCAACACCCACCCAGACAATAACGCGGGTCTCGATATTCCCATCCAGATTCAATTTTCCAACTATCAATCCGTCAACGGCGTTCAGGTGCCCCTCCACTTGCAGAAGTACCTGAACAACGGCTTGATACTCGACCTTCAATTCAGCAACGCAACGCTCGACTCTGGACTCATCGCCACCGCGTTCCAAATTCCGTGAGGAAAGGAAGGATCCCGATGAAGCTCACGTTCAACATCCTGGTCCTGCTGGCTCTGCTTTCTATCTCCACGGAAATGGCATTGGCGCAGGTGGCCACTGGGACTCCGCCTCTCGGCTCTTTCGGCGGCGGACAGGTCGACACGATCAATCTAGCGAACTTGAATGCGCACTTTAATGTTCCAGTTTTCCAGAAAGCAGGGCGAGGGCTACCATTCAACTTCGTTCTGACCTATGACACATCGGTTTGGTTTCCGGTCAGTTCGGGTAGCTCCTCGGCCTGGACGCCTGGAACTGACTGGGGGTGGGGTAGCACGGATGTTAGCCTTGGTTATATGACGAACATCATCGCCGAAGAAGTCGAACATAACGGAAGTTCGACCACATACCAATACACTTATTCCCATTGGACGTTTTGGGACGGCATAGGTACTCCGCATCTTTTCCCCGGCCGTTCAATTTGGACGGAAGTGTGTAACAACAAAGGGTGCACATCCAGCTACCTCGGCTTCAATGCCACGGCCTCGGATAATTCCGGGTACGTGATCCGTGTAACGGGATACACCGTAAACTCGCTCGTGGCGCGGAGCGGAATGGCCCTCATCGCCAACTCCCAATGGGTTGCGACGTACGCTCAGGATTCAAATGGGAATCAACTTAGTTGGAACTCTAATGGGACCGGTTTAACTGATACTCTCGGAACCACAGCGCTGACTGTTGCAGGCTCCGGCACGCCATCAAGCCCCGTCACCTACACGTATCCAGCTCCATCGGGCGCGAACGCTGTTTACACGGTGAAGTATACGAGCGAAACCGTACGGACGAATTTCGGCTGCAGCGGTATAGCCGAGTTCGGCCCCACGTCGGAAAACCTTGTTAGCGAGATCGACCTCCCGGATGGAACCAAGTATACCTTCGCATACGAATCGACACCCAGCTATTCAGGGGATGTAACGGGGCGGCTGGCTTCCGTTACGCTGCCGACCGGCGGTACGATCTCATATTCATACTCCAGTGGAAGCAACGGGATCACCTGTGCCGATGGCAGCACCGCGACGCTAACGCGCTACACTCCTGATACGGGATCCAATTACTGGACATATGCTCACACAGAATCCGGCACGGCTTGGAGTACGACGGTTACCGATCCGCAGGGCAACCAGACCGCCATGAGTTTTCAGGGCATATACCAAACAGAAAGGCAAAACTACCAGGGGTCTACATCGTCGGGAACTCTGCTTAAGACGTCCTATACGTGTTACAACGGTGCTGCGTCACCCTGCAATTCGACTGCGATCACATTGCCCATCAGTTCGCGGACGCACATCGTTCAGTGGCCCGGATCGAGCGGTCTGCAATCAAAGACCGTCACATCCTATAACACCTACGGACTTGTTGCCGAAAAGGACGAATATGCCTACGGAGTGGGCGCACCAGGTTCAGTGGTGCGGAAAACTCTCACCAGCTATGCAAGTCTAGGCAATGGCATCGTTAATAGACCCGCCCAAGTGACCCTAGAGGACGGCTCCGGCAACATCAAGTCGCAGACAACTTATACGTACGATCAAGGATCGGTCACCGCGACTTCGGGCACACCGCAGCACGTTTCTATTTCAGGGTCGCGAGGAAACCCGACTACCGTCAGCTACCTTGTTTCCGGCTCAACGACTTTGAACAAGACGTTAACTTACTTCGACACAGGCAATCCTTACGTGGCGACCGACGTAAATGGGGCGCAGACTACTTACACGTATGGTGCCTGCGGCAATTCATTTGCCACGTCGATCTCCGAGCCTTTAAGTCTCTCAAAGTCCATGGCGTGGAACTGTACGGGCGGGGTTGAAACATCCATAACCGATGAGAATAGCCAGACCATGTCGACTAGTTACACGGATGCCTATTTCTGGCGCCCTAACTCGACGACGGACCAGTTATCAAACGTCACAAACCTTACTTACACGAATCAGACATCGGTCGAAAGTTCGCTGGTGTTTAACGGTAGCAGTTCGACGTCGGATATCCTGAAGACCGTCGACGGTCTAAGCCGCAGCCATCTCGCGCAAACTAAGGAGTCTCCGAGTTCGAGCACCTATGATTCCGTCGAAACAGACTACGATAGCAATGGCAGACCCAACCGGACGACACTGCCCTTTAGCGGCACGGCGGGTCAAACCAGTTCGTCTGCTCCGGGTACGAGCACAACGTACGATGCCTTGAGTCGCAAGAGCCAAGTGACAGATAGCGGCGGTGGGAGCATTACGTATACCTATACGCAGAACGATACCTACCGTTCTGCTGGTCCGGCAGCGAGTGGCGAAAACGCCAAAAGGAAACAGTTGGAATACGACGCATTGGGGCGCCTGACATCCGTTTGCGAAATCACAAATGCGACCGGCAGTGGCACATGCAGCCAGACTTCTCCTGCGACCGGCTACTGGACGAAATACACGTACGATCTGAACAACAAGCTTACGGGCGTCACGCAAAACGCGCAATCCGGTTCCACACAGACACGGACGTATGCGTACGATGGCCTAGGACGCATGACATCGGAAACGAATCCCGAATCGGGAACAACGACCTACAGCTACGATTCGCCGACGTCCACCTGCACCAATAGCGCGTGGAATGCCAACGCTCCTGGCCACCTGGTTCAGAAGCAAGATGCGAATGGAAACGTGACGTGCTATTTGTATGATGCCCTCGGAAGGATCGGGGAGATATTTGTCGGCGCTGGCCCTGGACAGTGGGGGAATTCGGGTTGCGAGCTGTTCTTTTACGACAACTCCTTGGGACTCTTAGGGTCGCGACCGAGTGGCGTGGCGACCAACAACAGTCTTGGACGACTTGTAGAAGCCGCGACGCAGAACTGCTCTTGGCCCCCGACCCAATCATCGATTAGTACCGATGAGTGGTTCAGCTACACGGCTCGAGGCGAGGTAAGCGACTTGTGGGAATCCACGCCACACTCCGGCGGCTACTATCACGCGGGGGCAAATTATTGGGCCAACGGTGCGCTAAACCAACTTACGGGCGCTCAAGGCTACTACCAGTCCTACGGCCTAGACGGGAAAGGGCGTGTCTACTCCACTACCGACGGAAGTGGCTCACACCCACTTGCCAGTACACTTTACAATTCCGCGAGCCTACCTACGCAGGTAAATTTCGGGTACTCCGGGGACAGCGACAGCTACAGCTATGATCCAAATACGAACCGGATGACGCAATATCAATTCAACGTGAATGGACAATCCGTCACTGGAAACCTGAACTGGAATGCTGTCGGGACTCTCTCTAGCCTCGGCATAACCGATCCCTTTAACAGTTCTAACACTCAAACGTGTTCCTACTCTCACGATGACTTGGTGCGCCTCGCAAGCGCAAACTGCGGCTCGATCTGGTCGCAGACATTCACCTACGACGCCTTCGGCAATATCAACAAGAGCGGTAGTATGTCGTTCGGCGCCACTTACTCCCCGACGACCAATCGAATGACCTCCATCGGCAGTTCTACACCGTCCTACGACGCCGACGGCAATGTTTTGAATGACTTCCTCAATACATACTCATGGGATGGTTACGGCCGACCAGTCACCATCAATGGCGTGGGCGTCACCTACGATGCCCTCGGCCGCATGGTGGAGCAAAATCGCAGCGGGGCGTATATTCAAGTCTTGTACGCTCCGACGGGATTCAAAATGCAACTTATCAACGGTCAGACGAACACATCGTTCGTACAGCTACCGGGAGGAGCGGTGGCAGTGTGGGGGCCGAACGGCTTTTACTATCGCCACGCAGACTGGCTCGGAAGCTCACGCTTTGCCTCCACAGCATTGCGCACGATGTACTACGATGGAGCCTACGCGCCCTTCGGCGAACCCTACGCGCAAACGGGGACGACGGACCTGTCGTTCACGGGAATGAATCAGGACACATCCGCGAACGTCTACGATTTTCCCGCCCGCGAGTACGGCATTCAGGGACGTTGGCCTTCACCCGACCCTTCTGGTATCTCATCGGTACATATCAAGGATCCGCAGATGTGGAACCGATACGCCTATATTCGCAACAGCCCACTCGACGAAGTTGATCCCACTGGGCTGCAAGGAGTCATCTGCAAGTGGTGCCAGAGAATTGCTCAAGCATGGTCGGGGACCGGGGGCACGGTTTTTGGGGGCGGCGGTTTCGGAGGAGGCGGAGCGTCTGGATCATGGGGCCCAGGTGCCCCGAGCGATTCAAGTATTGACGCACCCCTTATCGACGGGGGCACGCAAACTATTACAGTCAACGGAGGTCCGCTGGGCCAAATCGACACCGAAGCGCCATCGATCGACAGCACGCTTACGCCCCCAGACGACAACGTTGACAGTGCCGGAAACGCCGCAACCACACAGAATACGGTGGATTCCGCGAACCAAGACACAGCCGCTTTAGTAGCAACGGGACAGGGTGCCACAGGTGCTGGGGCGTATGGAGCAGCGCAGGGATACGACGCGCTTGCCGGCGCGGCCAACGCGTGGGCAGCGAACAACGCGGAGCTGCTCTATAACGCCGGCACAGTCCTGAATGGCGTTCAAGAGGGACTGGACGTGACTACCGCCCTAGCTGCGCCAGCGAGCACTTTGGAGGCAGTGGGAGAAGTGGTAGGAGCCGCAATAACCATCTTGTTTTGATCGACCTTTGTCGTAGAATGGCAACGAAGATCGTCTAATCGGGTTGATCTGACGCGAAACACATTTGTCGACCGAATTTCGTGCGTATCTGCTGCTCGCTGTATACCCGGCCATCGTTATGTTCGTTTTCGACTGGTGCGGTCCGGTTTCACGTTGGGCCTTCCGTAACCGGTCCACGCCTGTGCCAATCCGCCTCCGGAGGATCGGAGAGAGGCGGGGGCGATTTCTCCTCCTGATCAAGTACGCTGTCCTACTGCTAGTTTTGTGTGTCCTCGCCGGCAAAGATCCGTGGTACCTGGTCCGGATGTTAGCGCCGAAGCAATCAACGCTCGTCGCGTTTGCCTGGGGGGCAGCAGGGGGCTTGCTGATATTTGGATTCCGACGCTTGCTTGCCCTGGCGTGGCGTCCCATTGTGTTTAGCGAGGTAAACGATTATCTGCTCCGTGGCCCAACGGCAGTCTGGCTCACGATTTTCGCCTTCGGAGGTTTTGGCGAGGAGCTGTGGAGAGCGCTGTGCATCTACTCTTTTCGCCAAAGTGGTTATGAGGCGCTTAGCGCGGCCGTCCTGCCTGCATTGGCTTTTTCCCTGGCTCACGTGAGCGGGCTGCCGACTCGAATTCCGGGAGGACTTGAGATCGCGTTCGCTGAAGCAATGACTGGCTTGCTGCTTGGTTTACTTTTTATCTGGTCCGGCAATTTGATATCTCCTTACCTCGCAAGTGTGACCTACTATTCCCTGAATCTTTACTGGCTGCGCCATAGATTTACGTTAGCCAAACCGAACCCGACGCAGCCAAGTCTGAACAGTTAATGCCTAGTCTGTTGCGAATCAGCTCGTGTCGCGTGAAGGGTTCAAACGAAATAGCCTGTCACTCGCGAGAACTCGGAAAGATTGAGAAATTGAGTTCATGCGCCATTGTAGATAATTTTGTGACTGCGAAAGCACACAGCTTCAACAATTCTCATCAGGGTGCAATAGCCGGCTCCAAACGATTCAACAGGAATCACTTAGAATCAACTGAAAGCCACCAGGTTCAATAATGGTTTGAATCTGTTTCGGGACCAGGAGGCCGGTGGTTCAAATTCATTAACGGACGTCATACGATGAAGGTTCTCGATAACTGCTTCAAGCAAGCAGGGCTGAACGGGCCACATATGTGACTTTGAGAGGTTGCAAATGCGAATTCTCGTCTTTATGGTGGCGTTGGGTCTTTGGCCAATTCAACGCGATGCAGCGCAAACCGTAACTACCAGCTTCGCCAAGCCAAGAGTCGAATATTGCGATGCGGATCAGGACATTGCCTGGGCTTCCATACACATTTCAGCTACCTTCTCGAATCGTCATCAGGAGTCCGTCATTTTATCGCACACTTTCGGGCCAAGCGCGGAGACCACAGTGAGCGATCTCTCTGGCGTTGAAATCTATATGCCGCAACTTCATACCTACGTAACTGAAGAGCCCTCTGAGCCCGGCGAGGCACCGGACATGAAAGTGTTTGAAATCCTTAAACCGGGGAGCTCAACAGATCGGGAACTAATATTCAGCGTCCAGGTCTCGAAAGATCCTGCACACCGAGTCGATTCAACTCCTACACCGGGAACTCACCTTGTATCTGCCATTCGAGCACTGTGGCCGTTTGACAATGACAATCCGCAGGCTGTGAGCCACTGCGAGAGCGCTGGAAACCTTATGGCATTCTTGCCACGCCCAAGGTCAGGGTCAAAAGTCTTCGTATCCGCTTTGACCCTCCAAGCAATGTACAGCCGTGCAGTTCGGGGGATCCCAAACACTGAGTGAGATCGAGATTCAGAGCCCACGCCAATAGCAGAAGAAAACGACGGTTGTGGACGCACTTCTCGGCATTCGAGGTCTGGCCCAACGTCTCCGAAGCAGAAATCGCCGAACTCGAAGGCTTGTTTCGGGAAATCTAAGGACGAGAGGGCCAACGTTCTCAATCGCCAACGACGGTTCAGTCTGCTGCAGCAAGTGAGAACGCGAGCGTGGAAAACTAAACGCTAGGTTACTTCGCAAAGTTTTCGGTTCCTCGCTAGCCTTTGAAACGATATCAACAGCCTTCAAGCCCGCCTAGCTTAGCGGCTATAGCGCCCTAGCCCCTAAGGCGGACGCTTAAAGCTACGGCTAACCGCGCCAGGCGACGCCAGGCGGAACGCGCCCCGGCGGGTAGCCTATTTACCCCGGTTTAGGCCCCTACGGGTACTTTAGGAAAAAAGGGCTTTACTTTCGGCTTTAAATACGTTATATATATCACACATATGAAGACGCCCGTTTCAACCCGGTACGCGGCTAGGGCGGTGGGTATTTCGCTTATGACGCTACAACGCTGGATAGCGGATGAGGACATACGCCCGCCTAGCCTGCAAATCGTGAACGGGCGGGCGACGCGGCTTTGGAGCGGTAGCGACATAGAGCGGCTGCGCGAGTTGAAGCAGAAAATCTATTGTCGCGGGCGTGGACGGAAGAAGGGTATGGCCAAAACTCGATGAACGTGGCTGTGTACGCTCGGGTCAGTACGTTGAACGGCCAAGACCCCGAAATGCAGCTTCGAGAATTGCGCGACTATTGCCGACGACGGGATTGGGCGGTTGCAGCGGAATACGTCGACGCTGGAATCTCCGGAGCAAAAGAAAGGCGACCGGAGCTTGATCGCTTATTGGCTGATGCTCACCGGCGGCTATTCGACGCCGTAGTCGTTTGGCGGTTTGATCGTTTCGCCCGTTCAGTTTCACATCTGCTCCGGGCCCTCGAAACATTTCGGTCCTTGGGAATTGAATTCGTTTCTCTTTCCGAACAAATTGACACTTCGACGCCGGCAGGGAAGTTGGTTTTCACGGTTCTGGGCGCAGTTGCAGAGCTTGAACGTTGTCTGATTGCTGAGCGCGTTCGCGCCGGTATTCGGAACGCTCGGGCAAAGGGTAAGCGGTTAGGTCGTCCTCGCAGCGGCGTGGATGCTACAGAAATCAAGCGCCTGCGAGCGCAAGGGGCGTCGTGGCGTGCGGTAGGTGCAGCGTTAGGCGTATCGGCGGCTACGGCCCTATATGCGTCCGGCAACGGGCGTTTAGAAATCCCTACCCGTCGGGAGCGTGTAAGTGACTGATATTACGGGTCTCAAACGGACGAAAATGGCGTTTGGCAAATATAAGTTTTCTAAACGCCTAGGCCGCTTCGCCATTTTTCGGGGGCATAGCCGGTGAAGGCCTTTTTTGTAACCAAGCGGCTGGCGTTCGGTAGCGCTGTTACCAGCTGGGGCCACGCCGAAGAACTTCGGGAGCTAGGCATAACCCACATCATCAATCTTCGGTGGAGCAAGAATAACGTGAAGGTCCGTCAGTTTCGCCACATCTGGCTCCGCTTCCACGACGACAAGAACCAGCGGCCCCGTTGGTTCTATCGCCGCGCGCTTAGGTTCTACAGCAAAGCAGTAAGGGACCGTCGGGCCAAAGTATTCGTCATGTGTCACCACGGGCTTTGTCGAAGTGCATCGCTGGCTTACTTCCTCCTCCGTGCAACGGGAAGAAATTCCAAGAGGGCAGAACGCAGAATAAGAAAGGCGAGATCTAGAGCGCGTTTGGTGCCTGCCTATCGAGAATCGGGCGAAAAGTATCTCCGCCAATTGTTGTAGTAACTGATGTTGATTCGAGCCCGCCGCCTCGCCAGAGACCCAGGGTTCGCCGTGGGGACAGAACACGAGCGAAGAATAGCCAATTCCGCTGGAGCGACGAACGTTTCGTTTGGTTCGAACGCCAATCCGGTTTCGCTGACGCGGATGCCACCTCCGGTTTGAGATGTGGATTGTCGCCCCTAATTCTGTGTAGGCTCCGATGGAGTTTCCGCGCTTATCGATTGCAGATCCTTGATTAGACAATTCTGGCAGAGGCAACCATCGCTTTTGGCCGGTATTGGCCCGTGAGGTAGTTGAGCACACCAGCAATCTCCCGTTGAGTCGCAGGTCATTGGAGCGTTGCAGCGAGCACAGCGGGTCTCCATGAGCATTATTATCTCGCGAAATTTCCGGTTTCCGACTACAACGCGGTCTCCAAGAAGTGACGTTGAGAGGTCTCCCCGTGGGTCGCACGCGTTGATGTAAGTTCGGGACGGTTGCCACGCCAAGGGCCGGGTCCGGTCGCAACAAGAATAACGCTGCCGGCCCCGTTTCGGAAAAGGATTGACAGTCTTGGTACGCTCTGGTACAAATGTACCGGAATAACCCAACCGGCCAATCTGGCCAGAAAGCGAATAGGGAACGCCATGCAAACTCAAGAGGCAACTGCAAAGACCAATGGAACGGCACCGCCCGTTCTGTTGGAAGCCAACGGCATTACGCTGAAACACCGTCGTTTGGAGCGGGAGATCATCCCGCTTGGAGCAACGAGGATTGAGGTTGAGCTGGGCGAGGTAGAGTTGGACGAGCTCAAGCTAGATCCCACCAATCCTCGTCTCGCCTTCAAGATCCACGCCAGAGAACTCAAGAATCCTTCGCAAAAGCAGCTTGAAGAGCTGCTCTGGGAGGATCCAGACGTCACGGCTTTGAGGCGCTCGATCTATACTACGGGAGGGCTGATCGAAGCCATCATCGTTCAGAATGACGGCACGGTGCTTGAAGGCAATTGCCGCCTCACCTGTATCCGTAAGCTCAACGAGGAAAACAAGGGCAAGGATCCACGATGGACCTCCATCCGTGCTCGGATTTTGCCTCCGGGGGTTGAGCGGCGCACAGTCGACGTGCTCCTGGGCGAGTTGCACATTGCTGGAAAGAACGAGTGGACCCCATTTGAACAGGCTGCCCACCTGTACGCGATGACCCAGAAGGGATACAAAGAAGTTGATCTTGCTGGCATGTATCGGCAGTCCAAGAGCTACATCAACGCCAAAATCCGCGCATATCGGCTGATGGCGGAAACCTTTGTGCCACTGGCTCAGGATGATGAGCACCAGCTCAAAAATCCAGACCGATACTGGAGCTGGTTCGAGGAATTCTATAAGGTATGCAAGCCCAGTGCGGCAGGAAAAGAAAATGTGGCCAGAGTGTACGACGGCCGCGAACTCGAAGAGAAATTCTGCCAATGGGTTGCCGGCCGTAAGATGATCCCTAGGGCAGAGCAAACCCGTACTCTGGCGCAGATTCTAGAGAATAAGGAGGCCATGAAGATTTTCGAGAAGGCGGGAATCGACAAAGCATTCGATTTCATCGCTGACAAGGATCCAACTGTGGGATCGAGGTTGTGGAAGCAACTGCAGACCACCACTGATCTTCTGGTCAGCTTGCCCCTGGCGGATCTCGAAGCACTGCGTGACGGTGATGCCGGCAAGGTGCGGATTTTTGAGGACCTCGTCAAAGCCATCGACCGGGTAAAGAAGGAAGCACGAAAGTAAGCGGAGTAGCAGGGAGGGGTTAGGGAATGCCTCTCCCGCTCTTTTCACCACAGCATTTCGCGGGGTTCGTCCCTGGTTTGACCGTCAAAAGGGAAGGGGTTGACGTTTCGGTACATCGTGGTACATTTGTACTGCAATAGCCGAGTGGCTCTTTTTGTTCCGGTTCCCGTGAATGGGCGAGAAACTCGGAGTCGGTCCGGCGCGCGAGACGCACCCAGCCCGAGAACAGCTGAATGGTCAATGCGAAGGGCGACAGGGCGCTGGAAAGAGAAAGGAAATAACCATGGCAAATCTTCCCCGTCAGGGGACCGCATTCGTAGACTTCGCGCTCAGAGCAGTGGAGATTTTGCTTGCCAATCCTTGGGGCGTGGACCAGGACCGGTTCCTGTACGAATACTACAACGGCAATCCCCCCACCGACCTCGTTACGCGCGATTTTCAATGGGAGGAGTTCAAGCGTGCCAAGGACTACTCTCATCAGATGTTCAAGAACGGGATAGACGGTTGGGCCTGGGTGCGCGCACGGCATGGAAGTCTACCGCACCAGTTCTTTTATCAAGCTGTCGCGAAAATTGTTGGCGGCGAACCTGAAATTGTAATTAGGTACCCTGTCAGCCAGGCTCTGCTAATCGACAAGACCGGTGACTGGTATACCCGCACTCAAAGCCATATGAGGGTTACTGTCGCCAACATTAGAGCCAAGAAAAACGCTGCACTCGCCGCGGGCAACACGCGGCTGCTAAGCGAAGCTGAGGCGGAATTAGACGAGATGGTTGTGCTTGCACCGCGCCTCGCCGAGATTAATTTCGACACAGGAATGACGATTCAGGACCTGCGAGTCCTAGCGAATTCGCCACGCGTTCCGAGGCTGCTGCAGAATTCTGTCAAGCGCACGTTGCAAAGCTACGAGAGAAGCCAAGGTGAAGTAAGGAATCTCAGCCGAATCATCTACACGCTCCAGCAAATTAGGAGAGGCAGACCGTGAAGGAACAACAAATCGTCGAAATACTAGTCTCTTCTATCCAACCCGATCCAGAAAACCTCAGGAAGGTCTTCGACGAAGAAGAACTTCAGGCCCTGGCCGAGAACATCAAGGAGCATGGCCAACTTGATCCCGTTCAAGTATTCGAACGGAGCCCAGGTACGTATGACTTGTGGGACGGCGAGCGACGTTGGCGTGCCGTTCAGCTGGCGGGGTTGCCCAGACTTAGGGCTATCGTCGTCGCTCGGCCTTCCGATGTTGACCTTCTCTGCAAGAAAATCTCTCGTTTCATGCAGACGAAGACTCTTTCGAAACCTGAAGAAGTTCGTGCGTTGGAGCAAGGATTAGACGCGCTCGGAGTTCTCAACAAGCCGGAGAAATGGGCAGCGGCAGCGAAGAAGTTAGGTATTAAGATCAGCTTGTTGCAGGAACGCATGAGAATCACGAAATTAACGCCAGAACTCCGGGCCAAGTTCGAAAGCGGTCAGCTGGACTATTCAGTCTCACAAACTATAGGTAAGATTGAGCAGCCGTCCCTTCAGACGAAAATCGCGGACTTTGTGATGAAGGAAGGCGTCCACAACCGTTTCGCGGTTCTCCAGTTCATCCCAAAGGTGCTTGACGACCCTAAGCGGTCATTAATCGAAAGCTATGACCTTGCCAAGAGCGAAGAAAGATACCGTTACTCAGCCCCTCGGAAGAAAGAAGAGGTTCCCCCTCAAATCGAAATGCGCATTGACGATATGCTCGAGGATTTCCGTAGGTGCTTGCGGTGGATGGAAGCTGCTGGGCGGCAAGACCTTATCTCGCACTTAACCCCGGATAACTTCAATACACGTCGCATTCTGACAACACTGCGTCAACTCAACTCGATGACGGCAGCGTTCATTTCGGCCTATGGGAAACGATATGGCGCCGATTCAGTTCAGAAATCACAGCCACGGCGGTTAACGGGAAGTAGTAAGCTTTTGGAAGATCTGAAGGCCGAGGATTAGGTTCCAGGTCGGCAACACGCATTATGCGCTTTTCTTTGCATTACTTCGTGCAAGCCGAGCCAGCACGCGATCAACTAGTAGTTTCGAGCCAGCCTTGTCGGTGGAGCATTCGTATAGAAGAGCGAAAACTTGCTCATATGCGCGACGCTTCGCTGGTGCAAGCTTGGCAAGAGCTTTGGCTCGATAATTCGCTGCGTTGACCTTCGCCAAGTTGCGACGTAGTTTGGTGACAATAAGTGTGAGGGCGGGAGCGACTGGTTTCAGCACATCTTTCAAGAGAGCCTTCTCCATTGAGCCGAGTACCTGCTGGATTTGCGACCTGAACAGTTGACGCTCCGCTGCGCTCAACGAACCCTGTTTTATTATCTCTAGATCGCGTCTTACTAGATCCCGCTGTCGCTCGAATTGGCGCAGCCAATTCCGACGGATAGAACTCAATCGGCACCTTATGCTGACCTCCCGGACGATCGGGGACAGCTGATTGATAAGATTCGTATAGTGAACATTTTGCTCGAAGTGATCCCTCCGACCGTTCGGGACGATTCTTGAGTCGATGATGTGGACTTCGCCCACGCACCAAGAGTTAAACCGGGGTTCAGCAAACAGGTCCTGCAAAATGGCGTTATCGCCAACTTGTATGTTGCCTGATCGGAGCCTGAGGCCCTTAAGAGTTGCATTCGGGACGGCTCCTTTGTACCCATGATGCAGTATCCATCCAATCGCAGCTGTGCCACCATCTGATCCGGGGATTTGGATAGGCCGCAGTTCTCGAAACGCGTCCACTCCTCCAGAAACGTCGAAAGAATCACGATGTGGTCGGAACGTTAGATCACTATTACCGGCAATTTTCAGCTTAATGTTGGTAAGTCCGACATGCGGTTGAAGCAGGGCCGTGATGTTGTCTGCAAAACGGAACCGAGGGGCAAACGGTACCGGAGCCACCTGCGACAAATATTCTTCGAGCACAGCCGGATTGAGCAGCCAGTCATTGCGGAGTCTTGGGACACCTCGAAGTTCCACTTCGAAGAAATGCTCGGGGTAGCCCCGGCCGTCGACTCGACGGACCTGCACCGAGTGGGCAACCACGGCGGCCAGATCACCCGCGAAATCTGTCGATCGCAGCAAGGTCTTGGCCTTGCGGCAATCCCAACGGAATTCAGATACCTGAGACTCTGCCACAGAACGCGAACGGAACAGCAGCTCTTGGCAATAGGCAAGTCCGGAGAGGCGCCCCACACCGCGAAATCCGCGTGCATTCGTGCCGCGCTTTGCACTCCCACCGAAGGAAGCCATCCGTGTCTCGAACTCCGCTTGTGGGAGCCCAGTGCCGTTGTCCCGGATTTTGGCTGTGCGTTTGTCGAGGTCAATCTCAATCTCGACTACGCCACTCTCATCGGATCCGAGTACTCCCGCTGCTCGAGCTTCGTCTACGGAATCGGACGAATTCTGGATGTACTCACGGTAGATTGCCAGCGGGTCGACATACATGGCACTGCTCAGGATCTCGAGGATATCTTTCCCGACAATGATTGGGTCGTCGCGATATGCCCAAGGTGTTCCAGGAGTGTTCAGACTAACTAGTCCAGTACTCATCGCCATACGTGATCCGCGACAGCGGGGGATGTTTCGGCTGGGGCCGGGAATTCGAGCACATTCTCAGTCAGGCCAGCGTCTTCCACTCGCTGATCCTCCGGCAAATCCGTGGTCGCCTCCAACGAGCCTTTCGTCTTCCGTTGCCAGATGACTTTCTCCTCGGCTTCCGTTAGAGGGATATAGAATCTAAGGACGTCTCGAACTTGTTTGCCTTTTGTTTTCTGTGGTAGATCCTTGAAGTACCGGGGGTCAGTTGAAGAGACGAGCCAAAGCAACTCTCCCCGCTCACTCTCGGACAGCTTCGAAAACTTCGCCTGGAATTCATGGAGCTCTGCTTCTCCAGGCCCCTTTTCGTAGTAATCGCGATTGAATGTAAATTTGTGTGGCCAGAGGAGAAGATCGTGAAATGCGGCCTCTGTTTCACCAAAAGCGCGCTTGAAGAATTCGGGGGCACCGCTTACGACGCCGTGGGTCGCTTGTAGGATGATCTGCATGGAACGGAGCTGATACCGAGTCCACTTCTCTCCAATGTGTGATCGATTCGGAAGGTCGGTTGGCTGATAACGCATCGGAAATGACCAAATCCTAATCCCAAGCTCTTCGTTCAGCTCCACGTTCAATGTCATACGATGGTATAGGTCGGCAGGCGAATCATGGAAGTTGTAGAGCATGTAGTTGGAGAGTTCATGTAATCCGAACTGGTGAGCGTAACGTATCGCCTGCTCATAAGGCCTCCTCAACCCCAAATGGTCAAATGCAATACGGAGTGGTTTGAGGCATATAGTCGCCAGCTCCCTTAGATACATGGGGTCCTTGCACAGTATTCGAGCGTCCACGCCTTGGTTGAAATCGACTCGCCGTTGAACAGGGACCCGTCCTCGTGCAAGCTTGGCGCCGGGGAGAAATCCAAGATCTCGAATCTCAGCTATGATTTCTTTGAACCGAGGAGACGCCACAACGTTGTTGTCCATCAGGGTGAGGTCTTTCTTGGGACCGTACAGCTCATCCACCCCCCGAACCAGAAATGAGAGTGATGCGGTGTCACGCTGATCACCTTCCAGCTTTGGGACACCGCAGAAACTGCACTTCCTGATGCAACCTCGCGAGGCATATGCGAAATAAGCATCGTTGACGGGATATCGATAGTTGATTTGTTCAAGGATGCTGTAGTCCGGGATCAGATCCTCGATTGGCGCACCTAATACGTCGTCTGAGTAAAGTTCTTCAGCAAAATCGTCTAGTTGAAGTGAAACGGCAGGGGGCTGACCAAGCAAACCTTTGATGAATCGAATGCCACGCCACCTTGGCTCGGCAATAAACCTGCCGTGCATCAGCGAGGCAGCAATACCTCCAACAAAAACCTTTTCTGCGTGCCCGTTCGCAACATACAGCGCAAAATCAATGCTCTGCGAAATCCGCCGAAACTCGAAAGAAAATAGAGTAGTGACATATATTCTGTCCCACGCTCTTACTAACGCCCTTCCATCTTCGCCTTTGATAAAGTGGACGTTGTCCTTTTTGCCTCTTGGCCCGTGGTACTGTGCGAGCTTCATCAATCCGAGCGGTGGATACTTGTTCTTGTATCCCGGCTCGATCAACAAAATGTTCTTATCAGCCATTCCGAAGTCTCTCGCCTCTTCGCCTGCGTCATGACCCCGCGTTCTTCGTGCTCAAGCTAGGCTCAGGCCGCACAACGTCAGGGAATCCCAACTCCAATTGACCGCGATTGAATGCATCAAACAGAAGCCCCAAAGCGCGACGAGCTAGTTTAGATTGGTCGACCCCCGTCCTAGCCGCGAGGTCCTTCAGTCTTCGCTTTTGCTCGGGGGGTAGCCACAGGGTGAATAATTCGGTCTTCCTACGGGACGACCGACGGGTTTTTTGCCCTTTCCTTTTCATGACGTAATGAAATGTCTATACAGTTACGTACAGGCTGCGAAGTCATTTTACCTCATGCCCGCGTGTTTACAAACGCAGAACTACAAACGGCGGCTTTCGTCGTTCAGATTAAGTCTACCCCTTAACGAAGCGATTGTCGATCCTGTTTTCCGGTCAAAAGGGGCCACGGAACCCGTCGAAAGCGAGGGGGCAGCTGTTGCTCAGCGACAGAATGGGCATACGCGCAGGGACGGTCCATCGCATCATAAGGCGCGTCGGAAACCACGCACACGAACAGTAGGTCCGCCGCGCCCCACATCCTTCGGCACAACTCTGTAGTCACGGCAGTGCAAAAGGGAATGTCGCTCCGCTTTTCTGCCACGACCATCTCACGACGACCGAGATTTATTTGTGAGTTTCTTCAGAAGGAATCGCCCGCGAATTTCAGTCGAACTGGTAGTGCTCGTTGAGGAGCATGATTAAAGAACACGAATGCCGAGTTTCGTCAACGTTGCCTTGATCCACCACTGAACGAAGAAGACGTGCACCAAGGCAGCCAAAAGGAAAGTCACAACGGACACAAGAAGCGCGTGATCATGCAAGCAGCTGACGTGATAGGCCCGGTCCCCCGCGAGGAACGCTAACAAAAGAGAATTCGGTGCGCCTACGATCATCACTTCCCAAAATGCTCTTCCGGATGGCTCTTTCTGGCCAAAGGTCAGCTCGTGGCGGCTGCAGGGCAAGACTAGGTAAATCTCCGGAACGTGCTGTTCTCGCTTGAAGTAGTTTCTCGCTTCGTTGATCGCTTGTATGTAAAGGTATTGTTCTCCCTTAATTTTCAACATACTCATTAGTATTGAAGCGCCTACAAATACCAAAAGAACGGACAAGCAAATTGCGGCAATCCGCAACGCGTCCGTAAGGTCCTTTGTTTGGACAGAGGGCTGAAGATACTTAAACAGCCCTAAGAACAGAGTCACGATGGCTATGGGCAGAGACGCAAAAGTTAGATAGACCTTGATTAGCTCGTTCTTCTGCACGTGAAGGTCATGATAGGCATCTATGATGCGACTATGTTCTTGCAACATGAACTTTGCGGCGTGGGAAGAGTCCTCTTGCTCGACTCCTGTCATGGTTTGCTATGACACCTCCGTGCGTGGAATCATTAAAACGTACGGCCTACGAGTACCTCATATTGTCATAAAAGGCAAGATATGATAACTCACAACGTCGTCGTACCGCGCGATCCAAGGCGTTGATGTAGTGGTGTCCGTGCAAATGAAATGAGATCAAGCGACCTCGCCAAAATTCCGCCATGGGCTCCATGGAATCACCTGACCGTAAGAAATGCCCCGCTGACTCCCGGCGTCTACATTATCAGGATTGGGGGCGGACGCCTCTTGCCCAGACTCAATGTCTTGAGATTGGGCAGATCGTAACCAAGACATGGACGTCTGGGGCCGTATCGTCACGTGAATACTGGATGCTCCTTGTTGTCCAATTGCGGGAGCGCTCCGTGGTGTGATTCCTGAGTTTTCAGAAGGGCAGGAGGCCGCATGAGCAAGGAGCAAATCCTGGATCAATTCAAACTCTTCACGTTGGGTACGGACGGCATTGGGGGGTGGTTGGGCCCACATACAGACGATCGCGTGTTCGATAGGCTCGATAGAGTTCATCGTGAGCCCCTGGCGAAAGTACAACTGAATCAGCTTCTGGCCTTTGGGCACGAGGCCCCTGTGTCTGACGATTTCTTCCACTACTACTGGTTGTCCGCGCCGACCCTTCATCCCTACGATGTCAAGTGTATGCCTGACTTTGACGCAAAGTGGCTGGCCTCGAACGCGATCGCTTCGCTCGAACATCTACGCTGGGGCTTATATAGGCTCTTCACCGATGGTCTTCTTTACTTCGGCAATGTCAGGACAGCTTACCGAAAATTGCGCGCCCTCAACGGCACGGAACTGGCTACTTTTTTTGGGAAACGAAGGTTCGACACAGAAGCAATCAAGGCTCGCGGACCGTCGCTTCCCCTTTCCGTCATCCCGAAAGATGATCGCTACCTCGTTTCTGAAATGGCCTGCAAGTCATACGGCGAGGACGCAACTGGTGGGGCGTTGAAGGCGGCACTGCTGGGCGCTATGAAAGTCCACATATCGAGGGATGGTGGTGCCATTCCCATCCGGCGTTTGCTGGATCCTACTTTCCTGGCAGAAGAGTTCGCGACCAGGCAGAACGAGCTCATCTTCTCCGCTGATGATGTACTTGATGAGGCGGTAGCTTCCGAAGCGGAGCTCGAGGAACGCTATCAACGTCTGGCACTGCGGTTCACAAGCGCACGGCAAATCGCGCTGTCCAACACCGAACTCTATCTCTCAATGGTGAACGATCTCGACGTCTATGTAGCGACGAGCATGCGTTCCCGTCAAGACTTTCGGGACATGGCGTCGGACTGTGACAAGATCTTCTCCGATGAGCGTCTCAAGGCTTTGAACCTGCGATATTTTGATCCTACTCTTAGCGCCGCAGAGGGACATGAAGACAAAGGGCTCATCGAGTGCCTGATGGTGAAGTGTGCAAAGGCGCTTGTGTATTGCGCTGGTGAACGCGAAAGCTATGGTAAAGATGCTGAAGCAGCTATGGCGCTCAGTCTCGGGAAGCCGGTAGTCTTCTACTGCAACCATGACCGACGCCGTCGATTCTATAGAGATGTACACCCGTTGAGTCGTCTCATCGAGTTCGAGACTGGAGTCGCGGTGGGCGCGATGGTGACCGACGCACTCTCCGATGTGTCGAATCTTTTGTGGCGCATGTTTGAGAACAAGATGGAATACAGCCTTGAGCATTCCAAACCTGGATATCTGCGTCTCGTGGAGAGGACCACTGGTTCAGTTGTCAGGCTCCAGACCAGTGATCGTATGCTTACAGAAACTTTCTGGAATCACTACCACAATCGCGATGTAGCAACAGGTTGAGCTGAGCCGATGACCGAGTGAAATCCTAGAGATAATGGAATCCAGTGACAGCGCCGCTCGGTGAACCCTTCATACTTGGAGAGTGCACCGTTTTTATTGGGGGCGATGGGACTCCCAGCGCTATCTAGACGTCCTTGCTACCTGCCTAACTTTTCGTGAAAATTTCCCGATTTAAGTTGTGACGTAGTCCGTGAATCTAGACCACGATTTGATTCTGGAAAGCCTCATTTTACGTTTCGAGGCCTCTCTGAAGGTTTTTCCCGTACCAAGATCTAGCCTCTCCACTGGCCCCCGTCTTTAACAATAGGGCCCCCTCCACACATCGCGCGGAGCCTGTGATAGCATCACGATCGACCTGCAGATCCAGCGTGCTTTCTTGGTTTGGAGTCGGCTCCGCTGTTCAAGGTCCGACGATCTCTTATGCATCTTTCAAAGATTCGAAACCTGCTGATGCTAGCGGTACTGTTGGCGCTCAGCCTTTGGGCGATCACGACCGCCGCCAATTTCGTCATTGAGTACAACTGGTGGAAAGAGGTCGGACAAGTTGGTACCTGGATCAGCATGCTGTGGTACAGCATTGCCCCTTTCGCAGCGGGCGCGCTTGTGGCCTTCATAGCGCTGTGGATGGCTCATGCGCGGGGGCTGCATTTCGCCGGCGTCCGTCGACAGGATTTCCTCTTGTACTCCCGGTTGATTACGGTGGGGCTGGCGATCATGGCGATACTCTTCGCGTTGGCCTCAATCGACTACTGGACGGTCATGCGCTTTTTCGGGTCGCGTGAGCTCACGCTGCCCCCGGACGCTTGGAGGGATCAGGTTTTTTCGCGCCCCCTGTCTTTTTACCTGTTCGATCTGCCTTTCTATTCGGAAGTAGTCTGGTTTGTGATTGCATTGGCGATCCTTTGCGCCCTGATCTTATGGGCCACTGCCCGGGGATGGCAGTTGTGGATGAGTGGCGGGGGCCTGAGGACTTTTGATCGGGGAGCCCGTGTGTTACTGCTGCCAGGCGCCAGCCGCACCGGCTCCGTGCGCATCATCGTCGCACTTTTGCTACTGGGTCTCGCTGCCTTGTTTTACCTTGGCAACTACGATCTTTTGTTCAACTCGCACGCCTTCATGACCGGCGCCGATTACGTGGATGCCAAAGTTACGCTCCCTTTGCGCTGGCTCCTCATTGTTGCAGTCTTAGCGGCGCTCCCGCTCGCATGGACATCGAGATACAAGAAGGCGGCAGTCCTTGTACTCACCTTTTTTATCGTGCAACTGGTTCTTCCGATCATCGTTAGCGCCGTGTATGTCCGACCGAATGAGATCTCGATCGAACGGCCGTATATCGAGCGCCATATCCAGGCCACCACCGCTGCCTTCGGCCTGAATCGGAACGCCACCGAGCGCCCGTTCACTGCTAGCGGGCAACAGACGGTCGATGCCGTGCAAGACGCTACGCTGCTCGAAAATATTCGTCTTTGGGACCTGCACGCCTACAGCGCAACGATCACCCAGATCCAGGCTTTGCGCCCGTATTACATCTTCCCCAACACCGACGTTGACCGCTACTTCCCCAACGGCCACATCGAGCAGGTAATGTTGTCTCCTCGCGAAATCGACGTGAACCAGTTGTCCGCCGAGGCCAGTCAGAGCTGGGTCAATCCGCGGTTCATTTATACCCACGGCTTTGGTGTGGTCGTATCGGAGGTCAACAAGATTACGCCCGACGGCCTGCCTGTCCTGCTCATCGAAAATGCCCCGCCCGAGATCAAATCGCCCGGGTTCCAGCTCACTCGGCCGGAGATCTACTACGGCGAGAGCACTCAGGATCCGGTGTTCGTTCACACCGCCCGAGAGGAATTTGATTATCCTTCCGGGGACCAGAACAAATATTCGATCTACCAGGGCACTGGAGGTTTTCCGATTGGCTCTTTCCTACTGAAGACCGCCGCCGCGATATCCCAGGGCGAGCCCAACATGATTTTCACGAGCTATCTCACCGGACAGAGCCGCATGATGATTTACCGCAAGGTGCAGGACAGGTTGGCGCATCTGGCCCCCTTCTTGAATTGGGACCCCGACCCCTACTTAGTGATTACCGATGACGGCAGGTTGGTATGGATGGTGGACGGCTACACGACTTCTCTCTCGCATCCGTACTCGGCAACGCTTCCCGTGACCGGCGTGGACGAAGGTGCCAACTACATTCGCAATGCGGTAAAGGCCACGGTGGACGCCTACACCGGAAAAGTATCTTTGTACGTATTCGATCCGAGCGACCCCATTATCCAGGTTTACGAGGACTTGTTTCCGAAACTATTCCGGCCCGCGTCCGAGATGCCCGCCGACCTGCGCCGGCATGCCCGCTACCCTGAGGTTCTTTTTCGCGCACAGGCTGAGGCTTATCGTATTTTTCACATGCGCGATCCGCAAGTCTTCTACAACAAGGAAGACATCTGGGAGGTCGCGCATACCCTATCGGGCCAGTCTGGACAGCCCGAATCCATGCAGCCCACCTACGTGGTGGCCACCCTGCCTGGAGAGAAAGAACCCGAGTTCCTGCTGATCCTTCCTTTCACCCCTCGGGGCAAAGACAATCTGATTGGGTGGATGGCTGCGCGCTGCGACGGAGATCGATTAGGAGACCTGGTTTATTTTCAACTCTCGAAACAGCAACTGATGTACGGCCCGATGCAGATTGAATCGCGCATTGACCAGGACCAGAACATCTCCAAGGATCTGACCTTGTGGAACCAGCAGGGCTCGCACGTTCTGCGCGGAAACATCATTGCTCTGCCCGTCAGTGGCGGCTTCCTCTACGTCGAGTCCATCTACATCCAGGCCGGCGAGGCCCGTATGCCACAGCTCAAAAAGATCGTACTGGCAATGGGTGACCGGCTGATTTATCGGGACACTTTCAGCGAGGCTCTTGCCGAGCTTACAGGTGGTACCGTGCCTCCAGGACCCGCTCTTCCCGCGACTGCTCCGGTCTCGGCGGCCACCGAACAGAACTTGCCTGCACTCACTGAGCGCCTCGGCCGTCTTCGAGAAGAGGCCGAACAACTGGCCCGCGAGCTGGAGACGCTGGAAAAAGAGACGCAGAAGAAAAAATAGATTGGAGTTGCGGAACTAAGGCAGCCGACAAAACACCGTGCTGCATCGCGTGATGGGAGGACCGTTTTTATTCTGGACGATGGGACTCCCAACGCCTTCTAGGCGTCCTTGTTACGCGGCTAATTTTTCGTGAAAATCTGGGTTCTCTAGGGCCTTCGAGCATCGTCAATCCCGATCGCAGTCTCAGAATGTTGAAATTTTACGTTTGGAAGCTGCTATGAACCTCAAGAACGGAGTCCCTCGCCTTCTGCAGGCAGCCAGCGCCTATAACAATAGGGTGAAACGTATACAGTGATACGTACAGGGAGTAAGGGAGAGACTGACTACATGGATCGAAGATGGGTCTAAGACGATCGAAGATCGTCCTCCGAAGGAGGAAAATACTTGCTCACATGGATTCTATTCATAGCTGTATAGGAGTCCGAGTTTCTGATTGTTGTTCCTCCTCCATGTTGGTTCTATTTTCATGATTGTCTGGACTCCCTGCTGCTGCATCGTCAACTGCTCTTGAACTGCGGAATTTCTGGAACTTCGCCGACAGTTCTTAAACAGCGGTAGGGGTATACCCTCACTAATCTGGACCGCTCTCAGCGTCCCTGAGGACGTTTGGCTGACGTTCTAAACGTCGTTTCTCGGAGACTAGGGGTGAGTCGCCCCTTCGGAGAATTGTCGTTGATATTCCGTTCCTAATCTCAGAACGACTTAGCGTTCCGTTTGAGGCGATCCAACCGTTTGTCCAGCCCCTCCCCTCGGCCGCCGAGAGCAGTGCGGTAGCAACGGCCCGAAACCTACCGGCCCTGGCACTTGTGTACTATTCGTCTTCATTGCTTGTGAAAACGTCTCCCAAATTCTTGTAGGCTCTAGCTATGACGGACCAGGTTCGTCCAAATTCGGAAGACCTGCGTAGTGGTCCCTCTCCAGATGAAACCGACCGTCACATAGCGGTCAGTTTGGAGTTTCAAATGAAACAGTTGGCAGATTATTTAGGGGAAGCTCGAATTCGAGACGTGCGTTTCAGGACGGACCGACTTGAAGTACTAATCGATCTCGATTTTTGGCTCCCTCCACCGAGTGGGGAAGAAGGAGATTGGTTGGCCACTCCAAAGCAAATCAAAACTTTTCGAGCTGCGTTTAAGGAGTACTTTCAAAATGAACTAAAGACTTCGAAATTATCCAATATTCTCTACGCTGAATACTTGGAGTTTATTCGACGCCATATGAGGATTTACCGCTTCGGCAGAAACGTCGTTCGACAGCTACCTAAGACAGCCGAAAGACGATTGGCGGGTCGCCCTAAACATGAAATAAGTCGGTCAGACTCAAAGGTCCTTCGTACTCATATTCTTGCTGTCAGGTCAAAGCTTCTGGAACTAAAGAAACTCATACCAGGCTGGAACCCAAAACACGCACCATCGAATGACAGTGTCATCAGAGTCCAAGTACTTGAGCATTGCCCTCGGGAAGACTTTCCATGGATGCAGTACTTTTTCAGCGGCTTCAGACAGCTCCCAGCATCACGTAGAGATTCACGCGGCCATTACGACGAGAAGCGACTGGCCGATCCCTCCAGTTGGTCCGCAACAGAACTTGCCCTCCTGATCTGCCAAGAACAATTCTATCGGCAGAAGGGCATCGAGTTGTCAGTAGTCACATTACGTAAGCTCATCGTCCCCGCCCGGACCCGTCGTTCCTAGCTTAAATTGCCGCCAATTGTTGCCGCCCACGGCCTCCACGCTTGCGGTGTAGCCTGCAAATAGGCCGCCTTCTAGGAGCATCGCATGAAGACTAGCGCCCGCAAGGAGGAAAGGAGATCAAGGCTATGGAATTTCGACTCAAATCACTTAGGCTTCTCGACGTCGGGCCGGGTACGGTCGCTCACATCCACTTCGTTGGCATGGTTTCGGAATCAAGAGAGGAAGCTCGATCTATGGAGCTGATGAGGAAGCGCGAAGCGTATGGCGAAGTCGAGTATGTCGCCGACGATGGCACAACGACGAAGCATGCTCTTTGGCCGCTAACGTATCCGCCATTCGAGAATCGATTTTTCCTTAGCATGAGACGGGAAGACGACAACGAAGAGTTCTTGTTATTCACCGGCGAAGCCGCCAATGTCGTCTTTGGAGTGAAGCTGGACAGGAGCAAGACGAAGAATCTGTCGAGGCTAATGACTCCGCCCTCGAAGTTGAAACCGGTCTACTTCCGGGCCACCAAGGGCAAGATGAACGGACATCCGTGCGTGACGATTGTAACGAATGACAGCGAGCGGGGAATAAAATTGGCATGCCGCCAGGATAACATTGTGCCGCTTGTGAAGCGCGGTTTCGAAGGCGGCCGAATAATCGCAATGAATTCACCTGTTGATGACAGCACTGAAATTATCTCCATAGAAACGAACACAATCACACAGGCTGTCAGCGCTCTCATTATGTATGGACCTTACATCGGGATTATAGAGTGACAGACGGGATACGACAGGAGCAGATCGTTCTGCGGAAGGGTGAAATGGAGAGTGGGATCCGAAGAAAGAAAATCTCGTGATCCGTTGTTTATGCAGAACTCGACCATCGGTTGCGTGCTGCTTAAGAGAAAGTGGCGACCACCTCAAATGAGATTATGGCGTCATTGATCTAGTTGATTCGAGGCTGGAGGACCAGAGCGATGATTCTCGACTTTGTTGGCAACTGTATCGACCGTGAGAGGAGCTGTGTTCAAGGAACAAGCGACTTGAGAGAGGTTCTCATTGGTTTAGGCCAACTAGACATGAAGATTTCGCCTCTTCGCCCGACCAGTAGGACTTGGACGGTTGAGTTGCTACTGCAAATCGCAGCGTGACCGCCAGAGGATCGCATCGTGCCTTGCGACAAACTCGTGCTGCGAAATCATAGGATCCGTTCCCGCTTCCTGGATCTTGCACAACAAAAAGGGCATCGGGAAACTGGATATTCTCACGTGATAGACCTCAGCAGGATCTCACGAGAATTACCCGTGATCCTATACAGCGGCTGCTACTACAGTGGCGACAACAAAATCGTGTTCCGCGATGTCGCTCATCTGGGATACACGCGCTGCAAGGAAATCGCCGCGGAAATATTCCACGGTGCCGACTGGTCCCGAGTTATGAGGGTCGACTGGTGCTTGGATGTGGGCATCCCTCTCCGGGACCTTGCGCTTTACTGCCGACTGGGGGGTGTACAGCGTTGTACTACTGAGCGTTCCCGAACAGGAACCACTTACTATCTGCAACGTTCAGATACGCGCACGCTTTTTCTATATGACAAACGAGCTCAACTTGAGGCGAGAAAGCACCCGATTCTCCGAGAATACATAATCAGGGATCCGTGGACGCGTATTGAAATCCAGTTCAAGAGCAACCTGCCCTTTCGCAGGTTCGACCATCTTGGTCGCTATGCTGAACTCGACTTGCTCGCAAATTTGTCGATTTGGGACGCGGGGCTGAAGCGAGAAGGACTGAAACCTATTGAAGAACTTGCAGCCGAAGGCCTGCTTCGAAAAATCGACGAAGTTGGACTTCAGGTGGCTTTAAAGCAATACTCATCTCAGACGGCAGCTTATCTTATGAAACGATTTTTCCAGCCTGCGCCCGAATCGAAATTCCCCGATTTAAATGGATGGATGCGAAGGAGCGTGCAGGATTGGTTGGATGACAGGATTCGATTTCCTCGTTTCCCCAGAAGGGGACTACTGTGAATAGGCACGCCGATGCGTCTGGCCGCATCACCCCTAGGAAAAAATCGCTTTCTCTTCGTTTCCCTTTCGGTACAAACTTTTATAAATGCCAAAGTGAGCAATATAGCCGATGGGGACAGGTCGCGGTTCGATCCTCTGCTGTGTGGCGTCTCAAGGGAATTTGTTATGGCCACTGAGCAGCGCGAGTGTCACGCCCGACTGTTGAATGTTCGCGAAGCCGCTCAGTTCTTGGGGACAACGCCAAGAACGCTGTACTCCATGGCGTGGAAGCGAGAGATCGTCTTTGTCAAAATTGGTCGCAGCCTGCGATTCGACGTTCAGGACCTGGAAGAGATGATTGAGAAATCAAAAGTGAGACCAAGGCCGCGTGGTTTCGAAAAGGTGCGATAGGCATGGGCGTTTTTCGGAGAAACGGCGTATGGGTAATCGATTATTACGACGGTTTTCGCCGCAGGCGGAAGGCGATCGGACCTGCGAAAGGGGAAGCAAAGAAGATCCTCGCGGAGAAGCGACTGGAGGTACGACGGGGTGGTCGCGAAGACCGCCCTAGGTTAGACGCACCACGGTTTGATCAATTCATTGAGCGCTACAAGGAGTACTCCAGAGCAAACAAGCGTGGGTTTTACAACGAGCGATATCGAATACAACAGATCGCAGAGTTCTTCGGAAAGCGCAAACTGTCAGACCTTAGGAGATGGGACGCCGAAGCGTTCAAGATTAAGTTGAGCAAGACACTGGCGCCGGCCACTGTAAATCGGCTCCTGGGGAATCTTAAGCACATGATGTCGATGGCTGTGGCGTGGGACATTCTGGGGAGCAATCCTTTCTCTGGAGTAAAACTTCTTCGTGTGCCGAAACGCACAGAGCGAGTCTTGAGCGCAGAAGAAGAAGCACAACTGCTGGCGGCGTTCGGTCAAGTTCGTTCCCCGCATCTGCGGTCCTGCGTCCTATTGGCACTCAATACCGGGATGCGCAAAGGTGAAATTCTCGGACTTCGCTGGGAGAATGTTGATCTTGGGAATCGACTCATCACGCTGTACAACGGCAAGACCACCCAGAGCGATCGACGAATCCCTATGAACGAGATCGTCTTTGAACTTCTCTCCGATCTACGAAAGCAAAACAGCGGCGGATTCATCTTTCCAAGTACGCGGAAAAAAGATGACCGTTTCAGGGATCCAAAGGTCGGCTTCATGAAGGCCGTGCGATTGGCCAAAATACCGCATTTGCGTTTTCACGATCTTCGACATACGTTTGCGACGCGGCTCGTGCGAGCAGGCGTCGATCTCGTCACGGTTCAGCATTTGCTGGGGCACAGTAGCATTACAATGACTACGCGCTATGCTCATTCGCTGGCCGATGATAAAATGGCTGCTGTTCGGCGTCTGGATTTCGCTGGTGTTCGCTAGTTTTTGATCCAGACCGGACTCAAAACGGACTCCGAGCGGATTTGAAAAAGAATCCAAAAGGGGTTCAAGTTCCGTCCTGCCAGTAAGTTGGGCCTGTAGCTCAGGTGGCTAGAGCGCACCCCTGATAAGGGTGAGGTCGACTGTTCAAGTCAGTCCAGGCCCACCAGCCTTCACCTATGTCTCAGGCCGCTCAGCCTGCTTCGCAGGCAACGGCTCGGCGGCCAGCAATGCGGGAACGGTCAGCGCGGCGAAAAGCGCCAGCACGCTTAGCCCACCCCACTGGACCAGAGCAGAACTGGCCCCCGTCGGCACGCCAGGGAAGAGCTTGGGCGACAACTGAAGGATGCTGTCGAAATTCCAATGCATGATCATCGCCAGCAGCAAGCTCTTCGTGCGGAGATATACGGCGGCGATCATGAAGCTCATGCACGTGATGGCCCACACACGCGAAACGATCTCCCGTCCGGGGGCCTGCACAATCGCCTGATATGCAAGCGGCCAATGCCAGACGGCCCAGATGACGCCGACAATGAGGCATGCGGGCATCACCGAGAACCGCCGCACGAAGCGTGGCAGAAGAAATCCGCGCCAGCCGAATTCCTCGCCGAACGGTCCGAACAGAAACGGGATGAGCATTGCCGGCGTTGCGAGCGAGAGCAGGGCGGCCGCGTTTATCGCGACCGGCTTGCCGGCGAATGCGAAAGACAGCAGCGCAACGCAGGATTGTAGAGCCGGCGGAACGAGGAGGACATAGAGCCACCAGCGAACGGGAACGCCCACGCGCACGGTCTGACCCAGCAAGCGCTGAACGCCGCCGAGTCCCTCGCTTGCGTAAGTGGCGACGAGGCCGCCGATGCTCGCGCCCCAGCCGGTGATGTAAAGGAGGGGAGCGTAAGATGCGTGCTGAGGAACGACGCCGAAGGTCAGCAGCGACCAACCTATCCAGGGCGGAATGCAGGCAATCAGAAAATACAGCAGCAACGCATTTCGATCGCGTGAGCGGGTCAGGTTTTCCATTCAACTTCGTGTTACGTCGAAATGGGGCCAAATGTTCCATTCGCAATGCCAGCTTGGCCGTCGCGATTGACGGGGAGCTGAGGCCAAATCCTGATTAGTCGCCTAACTGGACAAGCCGGCACTGGGACCGCTTTCCGGCAGCGGCTTTTCCGAAGGGCACTTGGGCGCGGTTGACAACCGACGCTCTTCGTTAGAATCAGAGCAGCGAAAACTCTCCAATGAGCGGAACCCCTGCGACGATCTGACCCAGTGGAAGAGTTCCAAAATCGTCAACCAGGGGCCACCAACCTTCGCTCGCGTGTCTTGTGAAAGAGTTCCATCCGAACTAATATCCGCGAGCTACGGCTCGGCAGGCCAGCCTAGCTTCGAGCAGCGAGCGAAGGCTGTCGCGCCGGCTTGCCTCGCCAAAGCGCAACGCGCGAAGGCGGGAGCCCAAAGGGTAAAGGCGGGCCCAAATCGTGGTTTTCGTCCGCGGTCTTCTAGCAGACGAAATTCCTTCAGTCCACTCTGTGCTCGAGCTTTCTTTTGAAGGGTGGGTGAACGGAGCGCCTATCTTTACCGGTGAACATAGCGTGCGATCCTGTTTTCACCATTGCCGCTTGGCGAGCAGTGGAATTGAGCGCTATCGATTCACAGGTCGGGCAGCACAGAAACAAAGCCCTTGGGCCGCGCAACCACGGGGCTCGGGACCTCGATGGAGATTTGCGGATTCCACTCGTACGTGACTTCTGCCCATCCACCGCTAACCGTCAGATGATACGGCAAGTAATCAGTCGCACCGATACAGACGGTATCGTGCATGACCTTTCCGGTTTCCTCAACCGTCCAGGAATAACTCCACTCGCGACAAGTATGGCCAGAATAGGTCTTCGATCCGTCGGGTCTCAGGTTTACACCATGGTAGTTGGACCAAAAACTAGTTTCGATTGAATCGAAACTGTACCCGACTGTTCGGGGGTTGCTCATGTGGAAGCGCAGTTGAAAAAAGCCATCGAGAGGCGGAAAATCCCTGGGAACAAGCTTTATCCACTGAGGCGCAGCCTCGTGGCCAAACATTGCGTCACCCTTGAAGTAGCGATCATCCCGGATGCGAATGTATTCCAAATTCCCCTTGGCTGCATCCCGATCGACATGCTGCCAACCGTGCTCGCGGTCTGGCGGAATCGCCTCAATTGCCATCCATTCCTTGGGATGGGTGGGGTCAGTTGTTTCCAGACGCATACGCCAGTATCTCGTTCTCGAAATCGCCAAGTCAGTGCGGCCAAGCAGGTAATCCGTCTTCACACCATCCCAGTTGGTCTTAACCCAAACGGCACCTGCGACGAGCACGACGACGACACCGATCATGAAAATCTTCTTCATCCGCGTCCCTGGGGTGTTCGATGTCATTTTCCTACAGAATATCCCAGCCACAGCAATGCCAGCCCTACGTGGCCATGAGAGTTCTAAAATCGTCAACTAAGGCTTACCAACTTAATCCCCTGATCCGGCCGATACGCGAAACGGATTTGACTCCCGCTGCTGTTGCTCGGTACTTTAGCCGCGGCGAATTCTCCCCATGACCACGCGACGCAACTTCCTCACGCAGGTCGGTCGCGCCGGCGGCTTCGGCGCGACATACCTCATCATGCAGTCGCTCGGCCTGCTGCCGGTTCCCGCCAGCGAGGCGAGCACCCTGCGTCTCGCCGCCGACTCGGGCAAAGGCAAGACCGTCGTGATTCTTGGCGCAGGAATCGCCGGCATGGTATCCGCTTGGGAGCTTTCCAGGGCAGGCTATACCTGCACGATCCTCGAAGCGCGCGGTCGCGCTGGCGGGCGCAACTGGACTATTCGCAACGGCACCCGCGTGGAAATGACCGACGGCACCAAGCAACTCTGCACTTTTGACGAGTCCAACTACTTCAACGCTGGCCCAGCGCGCCTGCCCTCGCAGCACGTGACCATGCTCGGCTACTGCCGCGAGTTCGGAATTCCTCTCGAAGTCGAGGTCAACACCTCCCGCAGCGCACTGATGCAGAGCGATCGCATGAACAGCGGCCGGCCGGTGCAGCAGCGCCAGTTGGTCAACGACACGCGCGGGCACGTCGCAGAACTCCTCGCAAAAGCGATCCGCCGCAATGCGCTCGATCAGGAGCTTTGGCCGGACGATAAAGAGCGCATGCTCGAATTCCTGCGAATCTACGGCGATCTCTCCCCGGACTTTTTCTACAAAGGTTCTGACCGCGCGGGCTACAAATCGATGCCCGGAGCGGGTGACCGAGATGGCGTGGTTCGCGATCCGCTGGATATGCACGCACTTCTCGACGCGAAACTGTGGGAAGGCATGCTCTACGAAGAGCAGTTTTCCTGGCAGGCCACGATGTTGCAGCCCGTCGGAGGCATGGACCGGATTCCCGCCGCGTTTGAGAAGCGCGTCGGCCACCTGATTCGCTTCCACTGCCCTGTCGAACAAATCCGCAAGACGCCCACCGGCGTCCGCGTGTCTTATCGCGACCGCAAAACGGGTGCCGCCGCAAGCATCGAAGCGAATTACTGCATCTGCGCCATTCCGTTTTCAGTCCTCAAGACTGTTGACGCGGATTTTTCGCCCGATGTGAAGAACGTAATCGATGGAGTAACCTACGATGCCGCCTACAAAATCGCCTGGGAGTCCCCGCGTTTCTGGGAGAAGGATTATTCGGTCTACGGCGGCATATCGTTCCTCGATCGGCCCGTAAATCTCGTTTGGTATCCGAGCGCACGCCTTTTCTCCGACAAGGGAATATTGCTCGCCGGCTACAATCTCGAAAACGGCGGCCCGCTCGAGAAGATGGATCTCGCGGCGAAACTGGATGCCTCGCGTCAGTCGGTCGAAGCTCTCCACCCCGGCCACTCCCGCGAACTCGCAAAACCAGTGTGCGTCTGTTGGGGCCGCATTCCCTACAATCTCGGCTCCTGGATTCACATCTCCGACGATTCGGCTCTGTATTCGGGCTACGAGCGCATTATCCAACCGGACGGTCCGATTTTCTTCGCAGGCGACCACACGAGCCATCTCGTCGGCTGGCAGGAGGGCGCCGCGCTGTCCGCCCACCGCGCCGTCTCGCTCATCAGTCAGACCCATTCGGCGCAGCGTGTCGCAGCTGGAGTCGCTTCCTGATCAATTCTGCGCGTTCTGCGTTCCTCGCAAACCACCGATGTTGGTACAATCGCCCCGCTGTGCGCGGCAGGAAATCAGGGAGGGTAGCAATGCAATCCGTTCGACGATTTCTGGCTCTTCTCGTCGTTCTATTTTCAATTCCGGTCTTTGCGCAGCAGGCCAGTTCTTCAGCTCCGCCCGTGCACATCACGGGAGCGGTGTTGTCGCTCAACGACAACATCCTGGACGTCAAACCGCCGGGCGCGCCGGCCGTCTGGGTTACGATTCCCGCCAATCTTCACGTCGATCGCGGCGCATTGAAAGAGGGTGTCAACGTTTCAGTCGAGGCGTACTGGGCAGATGTCTGCTACGTCGCGACGGAGGTGACTATACAGAAATAGCGGACTCGCGCGCGCCGTTATGGCTTTTTCATCGAGCCCACCGGCTGTCCCGGCGGGGCACTCAGCTGCGGCGTATTCGTGAATTCATGGACGTGCATCACGGCGATGAGCCAAGACCCGTCGCTCTGTTTGGTCATAATCAGGCTGTGAATTCCCTTGCGCGTCGGGCGCACTGTCCCGTCCTGATTTTTCGCGCCGGTCATTTCCCAGTCCACGTCCACCGCCGCCACATCCGGCTTCAGAAATCGCACGGTCCGGACTTTCCCCGTCTGATGCGTCTCGCTGTAAACACCGGTCATGAATGGCCCGAACGTCGCTTCCATTCCCGCGCGGCCATGCGTCAGCGTTCCGAAATTATTGACGAAATCGCAGTCCTCCGTATACGTCATCGCCACGGCATGCACGTCGTGCTTGTTCCACTCGTCCATGTAGTTCTGCACGGCCTTTTCGATGGCGACGCGGTCGCTGTCCTGTCCGCCTCCCGCCGACGAGTTCTGCGGCAGTCCCATCGCAACTCCGGAAGACAAAATCGCAACGCCAGCCGTAAAGATGAGTGCCAACCACAGTCTTCGCATTTCGATGCCCCCCTTGCCCGCCGCCCGCGCCGTGCTCCGATACCGGGGCCGTCCCGCTGGCGACGCCGAAGCTTACCTCCCGCCTACTTCGGATGCAAACGTCGCGTGCAACCTTTGCCTCGCTGCCGCATCATTTTATTGGAGGTTATTAACATGCTCAAATTGCTCAAGTTGACCGCAAGCTCATTTCTGTGTGCTCTCGTCCTTCTCATTCCGTGCTCAATTCATGCGCAAGCGCAGTCGCAAGCAGCGCCCGCAAAAGCCCCGGTGACGACTCTCGTCACTGTCCTCGGTCCCAGTTTCACGGCTCCGCCCGCCCTCGGCAGAGCCGATGTCATCGTGCATACGGGCAATCGGCGCGAGGACGTCACGTCCTGGTCTCTCGCGCAAGGCGATAATGCCACGCTCCAGCTCGCCATCCTCATCGACGATGGCGCCGCCGATTTCGGCACCCATCTCGACGAAGTGCGCCACTTTGTCCAGGTCCAGCCGAGGACAACGAACGTGGGCGTCTTCTACGCAAGTAATGGAATGACGCTGCCCGTCGCGCCCTTCAGCGCCGACCACGACGCTGTCGCCAAGAAAGTTCGCATCACGCTCGGCCCCTCGGGAATCTCCACGAGTATTTATTTGTCGCTCATCGACGTCCTGAAGAAGTTGCAGTCGATGCCGGGCCGTCGCGAAGTTCTGATCATCGGCGATGGTCACGACCGCCTCCGCGGCGATCTTCCTGAAAGCCCGGATCTCGATAGCGCGATCACGAGCGCGCAGCGAGCGGGCATCATCGTCCACACGCTGTACAATCGTGTCGGCCGACTCGGACGCACTTCCTTCCGCCTCACTCTCGCGCAGAGCAATCTGACCCGCGTGGCGGGCGAGACGGGCGGTCAGGCGTTTTTCCAGGGGCTCGATACCCCGGTTTCATTCACGCCGTTTCTCAATCAACTGGACATGGTGCTGCACAACCAGTATTTCCTGACGTTCACCACGCCGCGCAGCACCCGCGTGAAGGGCGAACTCCGTAGCTTCAAAGTCACAACGGAGCAGCGAAACATCTCGATCACGGCTCCGAGTAGGGTTTTCGTCCCGGGCTCCGCAAGATAACGTAACCCCTAGGAACGCCATTCACATGAGTGGCGTTCCTTTTGTTTTGCTCTGCTGCCTCCGAAACCAAACGTCTGGACAGCCCTTCTAAACGGTGTTACACATACGCCGCAAAATCGATTTATCGGCGAATACCGCCATTTTTTTGGATCGAGAGCATCGCCAACTCCAGGGGGGAACATGAGCAGAGTCGGATTCTCCGCGTCGATTAAGTTCGGAATACTCGCAGTATCCTGCGCGCTCTTGCTCGCAATCGCCGCCACCTTCTCGCCATCCTCGCATGCCCAGTTCCTCGGCATGAGCAAAGGCACCGTCATCGGCATGGAATTCGACGGCCGCATGGTTTCCGATCTCGATAAGTCCGTCGCTTTTTACAAGCTCCTCGGCTTTACCGAGGTGCCAAATGTCGACAAGTCCTGGCGCAAAGACGACGTCATGAACCGCATCCATGGCACCAAGGGCGTCGAATCACGGATGGCCAAGCTTCAAATCAATACGAACATGGGTGAGAAGACGCCGTTCACCCTTTACTTGCGCGAATTTCGAGGCATCAAGCGCCGCAATGTGATGGGAGGCAAAACCGCCTGGGAGATGGGCGCCACTCATATCGACTTGACCGTTCCCGACGCTGAGAAGCTCTGGTCGGATCTGAAAGCGGCAAATATGCTTTGGCCGCGCACCTGGGACGGAAAACTCATCGCTCTTCCTGGTGCGACGAAAGGCACTCTGGCTTACATTACCGATCCCGATGGCATGGACGTCGAGATCGTTGAACAGAGCCCCGGCACTCCCGCGATGAATGGACGTCCGGCGCGTCCCGCCGATACTCCGGGTTTCAATCACGTCGGCCTCGTCATCGTCGATCCGGATAAGGCGTTTGGCTTTTACGGCGCCCTGCTGGGCGAACAGCTTCCGACTGCGCCGTCGCAATGGATGAGCGGCGATTTTCTGGATTCCGCCGTCGGCGGCCATGGCAACATCATCAAGATCGTCAACGGCACGTTTGCGCTCGCGGCCGATCGCGACGCACGCATCCGCTTCGAGCTCGTCCAATATGAAAATCGCGGCAAGACGGTTCATCCGTACGACATCACCGATATCGGCGTGAACTATGTCGGGTTCGAAGTGACCGACATCGATTCGCTCGTTGCGCGCCTCAAAGGCGCGGGCGTCACGGTCGTCTCGGACGGAATCGTGGAGATGAAGGGCGGCTATCGCGTCGCTCTGGTCCGTGACCCGGATGTCGGCATGTTCGTCGAACTCTACGAGCCGCCCAAGAAGTAGACCGCGGCCCGTTCCGTACCGCGGTTTGGGCCTTCGTTTATCCGAAGCCTAAAACGAGTGAACCACCTGCCTTCGCGTTGTGGATACTACGGCAATGATATACTCCCGAACTTGCTGGATTCATAAGCAGCCCGAGCCTAATGTACGAAAGTTCCCTCGATCGAGACTCAGCGAAACGCTGGATCGTGCCGTTTGCTGCGACGATCTTTGCGATGATGACTTTGCAGATGTCCAGCCTCGGTTTTTCCCCTCTCCTGCCTGACATTCAAAAGGATTTTGGCGCCAGCTATTCGCAAGTCGGCCTGTTCAGCGGCGTCTATGGACTCGCGGCGATCGTGATGAGCATTCCCGGAGGCATGCTGGCCAAGCGCTTCGGAGAAAAAAGCGTGCTGGCACTCGGACTTCTCGTTGTGACGCTCGGGCTCGCACTTCTGAGCCGCGCCCCCACTTTCGCTCTGGGGCTGTCATCGCGCATCGTCTGGATCATCGGCTATCGCGTCTCTTTCGTGTGCGTCATGACGGCCGTTGCTGTCGTCGTCCCGCCGCAGCGGCGAAGCACCGCCATGGGGATTCTTGGTGCAATGTCGTCGCTTGCTTCCGTGATCGGCGCGCCGTTCGGCACGGCGATCGGAGCGGCATTTGGCTGGCGCAACGGCATTCTCGCGTTTGCCGGCATGGCGCTGCTTGGTGCGATCGTGTTCTGGATTTTCTATCGTTCACCGGGCCTTGAAGCGGCCCGTTTTACGGCAGGCCATGGATTGGTGCAGGCGCCGGACGCGAGCGCATTCGCCAATCCGTTGGTCTGGTCGATGGTGTTGCTCGGGTTGACGAATATGGGCGGATTCAGCGCCACATTTTTCGTTCCTTCCGTGGTGACCACCACGTTTAATCTCCGGCCGGTGGTGGCCGCGTACATCATCAGCGCCGCCTACATCACCGCGATTTTT
>Ga0335081_10000953_pt1 | contig 46375 bp, 45 predicted proteins | sample Lox_Sample_35_FD_206713 | JGI IMG/M metagenome (GOLD analysis project Ga0335081, IMG submission 206713) | Soil microbial communities from Loxahatchee National Wildlife Refuge, Florida, United States - Lox_Sample_3.5 | ecosystem: Environmental > Terrestrial > Soil > Wetlands | place: USA... | reverse complement strand
GCGAAATCGCCGCCATAGGTATCCGTTGCGGGGACTAGCTGGTTAAGCGTCTGGCCCTGGATCAGTCGGCGCCATTCCATATTGTAAAAGAAGAATGTTTTCTTTTTGTTGGGATTGTACAACTTGCCCAACACCACCGGGCCGCCGACGTTAAACCCAAAGAGGTTGTAGCGAAGTTCAGCGACCGGGTTGCGAGCGGTATTAAAGTAGTTGCGGGCGTCCAAGTAGTCGTTGCGAAAGAATTCCCACGCAGAGGCATGAAATGACTGGGTACCGGATTTCACCGCCGAACTGATAGTGCCGCCCGAAGACAGCCCATATTCCGCGCTATAGTTCGACGTGAGAGTCTGCATTTGCGCAATAGCGTCGACCGAAGGCGCCACGATCGACGTGCCGCCACCTCCGCGGTCATCGTTCTCGCCACCGTCCAGCAAGAAAATGTTATGAACCGGGCGGCTACCGTTGAAACTTACGTTGGCGTTGGCCCCTACCGACGTCGGCGCCTGGAACGAGGGCATCAGATTGTTGGCGCCGACCGAAAGCGTAATATAGGTGTAGATACTTCGCCCGTTAGTGGCAAGCTCAGTTATCTGCGTGCCGTTAACGAGAGAACTCTGTTCACCGCTATCGGTCTGTACGGCAATGGTGTTAGCTTCTACGGTAACGACCTCCGCCATCGAGCCTACCGTCATCTGAAAGTCAACACGAATGCGGTCGTTCACGTTCAGCACGACGCCGCTGGACTCCTGCACCTTGAATCCCTTAGCCTCAGCTTTCAAATTGTATGTGCCGATGGGTAACCCTGGAGCCACATACTGGCCCGCATCATTGGTCGTGAAAGTATGCGCCACCCCGGTTTGTACGTTGGTAATGGTGACTGTGACACTCGCGATCACAGCACCACTGGCGTCAGTCACGGTTCCCAGAAGCGTGCCTTCCTGGGCAGCCACTAAAAGTGGCAACCCAAGAAACACGAAACATAGAACAACCAACCGACCGACCATGGTTTTTGCCGAAGACACAAAGCATCTGGAAACAAAAAGAGAAAAAAACAGTTTCATGGATGCCTCCACCAAACCCCTAACGACTTTGGGTCGCAACTGCCGGGTGCTTTTCGATGCCCCTCGTGAAGAATGACTTCGTATCATTCCCCACACCATGTTTTTGATTGCGTTGCCTTTCTGATCGGATTGTCGATCAGCTGTTCTGAAAATCGTATGAAAGCTCGACGACGTTCAACTCTCTGATTGCTGTAATTGGCTATTCTCCACGAAGGTTTGGTCCACTACTGTGCTGACCGTCGCCGAGGTGGTGTTCACCAGCGGCGCGCCCGCCGGTACCGTGACTGTGTCCGAGACGGAGCCAACCGCCATTTCGAAATCGATCGCCAGCGCATCCTGCACGTGCAGGGTCATGTCCGGCCGCACGAGCTTCTTGAATCCGGACTTTTCCACTTCGATTTGGTACGTTCCCGGCGGCAGATTCGCCAGCGAGTATTCGCCCGCACTATTGGTCGCGGTGTCGTACTGAAAATTCGTGCCGGTGTTGATGGCGGTAATGCGCGCTTCGGGGACGCCGGCCTTGGACGGATCGGTGACGCGACCGGTGAGGGACGCGTTGGTTGATTGCGCGTGAAGAGCGCAGGGATAAAAAGACAAAGCGAGGACTGCAAGGAAGGCGGGGACTTGCATGATCGACCTCTTCTAACCGACCTGTTCTAACGGACCTGAGAAGTGACCGTATCTTGCGCCTCGCCTTGCCGCGATGTCAAGGCGGGCGGCGGGAAGGCAATTTTGAGCGTTTAGCAGGGTCATCGCAGAGCTATCGGCCAAGAGAAACGAACGCAAGGCCCAATCCCGCAATCTGCAAGAACAATGCAAGTAAGAGGTTGAATGAGGGGGATAGCCTGAGCTTTACAGTACTTTGTGATTCTGCGCCCTCTGCTTTTGTATCGGAAATGAATTGCTGCTACCCGAGGGCGATCTTCACAGAGGGTCTTTCGTTTTGGAAATTTGCCTTGTCACCACGACCAAAGTGGACTGCAAGCAAGCCAATGAAACATTCAATCTGTATTTGAATGAAAATTCAAAACAATCCCGGAATTTTAATTCCGGCAATGCCGGGAATACCGCCAACGAGGCTTTTCATTTGGTTTGCGACTTCTTCGTCTACTCGCCGCGAGGCTTCGACCAACTCTTGGGGCGACTTACCCGGTTGGTAGGAGTCCACTCTGGAAACCAGTGATCCCACAAAGTTTTGGTCGTCGATGTCGACGGGTATTCGTTTTTTGTCGTAAGCCAGAAGAATTCTCATCGGTTTCTCCCTGATCCCTGGCTCTGACCCTTGATTGCGAGCCTTAGTGTTTGCAGCCGAACGATCTGTTTGTGCTGAGATAGGTAAGACATCCCACGCGTTTTATTGATCTTGAGGACCGTCCATCAGCTTGTGCCTTATTTACTTCCGTCCTGGTGGAAAGTCCTTCAGCAGTTTTTTCGCTCCCTTGTTGAGCCTTTCCTGGTTTTTCTCCTGTTTCTTGCTCGGTTCAATCGTGTGTTGGGCAGCACCTATCCAAACGAGTTTCTTTGCAGCAGGGTCATACATACCAAGGACGAAAGTCCCGATGTTAATGGTTGAAGTAGTCGCCGAAAATGAATCGAGGCCGCCGCCCCAGGGGCCCCAGCCGCCCCAGCCCCCCAAGCCGTTCGCGAGGCCGTTTATTTGCTTCTCCCGATCGATGGCGAGTTGGAAGCCAAGGAGTAAATCGGCTTTATCGCCGTCAACCACCTTGGTTAGGCCCTTGGCCGCCATTTGGGAATCGACCGCTTGCTTGACCTGGGTGTCCAGGATCTGGTCGGGCTGGCCACCTACTCGGGGTACGCCCTTTACCTCGTCGACCCATGCATAGGTGTGATATTTCGAAAAATCAGTTCCTGGCATGTAGTTGGTTCTTATGTCCTGCGCGTATGTCACGGAGCACGCGACGAGCGCCAAAAGCAATGCAGGACCAAACTTTACCTTCCAGTTTCGAGATTTTTGCCACATCGTACTTCTCCTTTCAATAACTTGCGTTAACGTTTCGTTCGTCATTTTCAGCCCCTTCCAGTTTCGTCGGCGAGTCGCTCCTGCATTTGCGTTCGCTTTGAAGCCGCCGCAATGTCCTCTGTAACTTCTTTCCGCCTCAACTCGCAGTTCAGTTTTCCCAATTGTCTGAAGGCCGCACAATCCCGAGTCGCCTCATCTTGTGAAACAGCGTGGTGCGTTTCAGACCCAGCCTCGCGGCTGCTCCCCGCGGACCACTCAGCTTCCAATTCGCTCGCTGACAAGCAGCAAGTATTTCCTGGCGCACTTTGTCCTCCAGCGTCGGATTGGAAATCTCGGCCGGTGTTGGTTCACATTTCTCCAGCGCTATCGGTTCGAACGCTCTGTCCCTGGAAAGGATGACCCCACGCGCAACGTGGTTCTGAAGTTCGCGAACGTTCCCGGGCCACGGGTGACGAACGATGGCACTCATCACCTCCTCGGGGATGGTATCGATGATTTTGTCCATGGAGGCAGCGAACTGTTCAACGAAGTACTTCACGAATTCCGGGATGTCCTCTTTCCTTTCGCGGAGCGGCGGCAAGGAAATCGGGAAAGTGTTCAGCCGATAGTAAAGATCTTCCCGAAACTCACGGTCGCGAACCATTTGCCGCAAGTCCCGGTTGGTAGCGACAACCACACGGACATCCACCTGCGTGGTACGTGTGCTGCCGACGGCCTCGAATTCGCGTTCCTGGAGTACGCGCAGCAGCTTGGGCTGAAGTTCCAGCGGCATATCTCCAATTTCATCGAGAAATAACGTGCCGCGATCGGCGAGCGCAAAGCGGCCGACGTGTGAAGTGACCGCGCCGGTGAACGCTCCCCGTTCATGTCCGAACAGCTCGCTTTCGAGAAGCCCGGCGGGCATGGCCGCACAGTTCACCTTGACGAGATTGTGGTTGCGGCGCGGACTGAGTTCATGAATCGCGCGCGCTATAACTTCCTTGCCGGTGCCGGTCTCGCCCGAGAGCAGCACGGTGGCGTTGGTGGGCGCCACGGCCTCCACCTGGGAGAGGATTTTGCGCAAGCCCCCGCGGCGCCCCACAATCGTCTCCAGGAAAGAGTCTTCGGCGCGCTCAAACTTGCGCATATTGGCTTCATCGAGACGACGAGTAGTCCCCCTAGTGGCTACTCTTCGATATCCGTCAACGTGCGTGGCAAAGTTGGACATTACGCCCATGTTTCACCCCCAGGTGGCTGTCGCAAGTCTTGGTAACAATGGAACTGGTTAGGCGACCAGAATTCATAGCGAGTATCCCCGTCACCCACGCGCTAGCCACAGGCCGTACCGAATGGAGTCGGCGAAGCTGAATGCCTTGCCGTACCGCAGCACGCGATACCACTCGACCCATTTACGAGCGAATGTGAGAATCAGTGACATAACGTCTCCCAATAACCGAAATGTCCTAACACCAGGCCCTGCGGTTTCGCCATGCTAATGGGCAATGTGAGTGCCAAACTTTGGCCGACGCAAGTTGTTGACATCAATGGAAGAGGCGGCACGTTTGTCATGCAGGCGGGGCATACGCTGCCCGCATGCGGGCATTGCTGAAATCTCGGTTAGCGACGCCAAGCTGGACAATAGAGCGGGAGTTATCTCGATCTGGAGAAAGAACGGGCTGATCTCTGCAAAAACTGAGAACGACACCGCATTGGAGTCACATCGTGATTCTCGCAATGATGTACTTGCCAGCGTTTTCAGACTTTCTCGTTTTCCGACTGACGTGCGTGGGCCCTGCGTCGGCGACCGTTTGTGCGGGAAGCGCCTGAGGTGTTCGTATCCGATGCCCCATTTCGAGCAAGGCGCAGATGCAGGCGCTCGCATACGTCGAGTGCATAGGACGTTTCGGCAACGAACTCCGCCCCGAACCGGCCAAAAAACGATAGTACCTCTTCTCCCACGGAATCGATGAAGGTGACGTCGGTTAGATCTACGACCAATCTCATTCCTTCGCGGCAGCGCGTTATGAGTGTGCGGGTATTCTCGGCGTCCTCACTGGTGAATCGGCCTTCCAGCTTGAGGCTCAAACTGTTCGCGGAATCGTGTATCTCGACGCGTAGCATCGCGCCTCCTTGGAGCGTCTATGGCAGCCACGAGCGCCGGCTGAGGGAGCTTCCCCGTCAAACTATTGCAGGTGTTATGCCAGGGGTTGGCCTACGTAAGTTATTGAAATTACAATGGAATATTGAAGGGTGTCGGGGTTCACCTGTGCCCGACCGACGGGCAGTGCCGTGATGTGGGCACGATTGCCTTTTCCTTGAAGACCTATGGAGCTCAATGGCCGCTCTGAAGATGAGAGTCAAGGTCCGGTTTCCAGAACAGCCGGATTCTCACCCGGAATACTCAGCACGACTGATGTTCAGCTTGTGCATCTTGTTTTGTAGTGTTGTTCGTTTCAGTCCGAGGCGCTCGGCGGCTCCGCCTTGGCCGGCGATTCTCCCGGAGGCGGCTATCAAAGCATCGATAATAGCTTGCCGCTCGGCCTGTTCGAAACTTGGCGCGGCGGGAGCAACGGAGCGGACCGATGGTTTCTTCAGCTCTGCACGCAGGACATTCAATTCGTTCCCTTGTGTGAAGGTCACGCAACGCTCGATGAAGTTCTCCAGCTGCCGAATGTTGCCCGGCCAATCAGCGTTCACCAGCGCCTCCATGGCCTGCTTCGGAACCGATTTGATGCACTTTTGCATTTGCCGCGAGTGGCGCAAAACAAAATAGTGCACCAAGAGCGGAATGTCCTCGCGCCTTTCGCGAAGCGGAGGAATCTCAATCGGGCAGACATTCAGTCTGTAAAAAAGGTCTTCGCGGAACTGGTTGTTACGTATCATTGCCTGCAGATCGCGATGGGTTGCGGCAATCAGGCGAACGTCCACGCGAATCGTTTTCGTACTACCCAGTCGTTCAAACTCACGTTCCTGCAGGGTGCGCAACAGCTTCGGCTGTAACTCGAGACTGATATCGCCAATTTCATCTAGAAAGAGAGTGCCGCGATCGGCCAACTCAAAGCGGCCTCGTTTCTGCATGAGCGCGCCGGTAAAAGCGCCTTTTTCATGCCCAAACAGTTCGCTCTCCACCAGCCCGGAAGGTATGGCGGCACAGTTGAGTCGGACGAAAGTGCGCTCGCGACGCGGACTGAGGTTATGAATCGCCCGGGCAACGAGTTCCTTGCCAGTGCCGGTCTCACCGTGCAAAAGCACGGTTGATTGGGTGGGGGCGACAATCGCGACCTGATCCAGCACTTTGCGAAGAGCGGCACTCTTCCCGACGATGTCCTCGAAGCTGTATTCGGAGCGTATCTCCGATTCGAGGTACAAGCGCTCCTCCTCAAGGCGATCCCTGGCTTCCGTGACGCGACCATAAGCAATCGCGTTGTCAACCGCGAGCGCAATCTGATTGCTGATTTGTGACAAGAGGTCCAGGTCCTCTTGTCCGAAGTTGTTCGCGTGTCGGCTGCCCATAGCCATCACACCCAGAGGGCCGCCTGCGGTTACCATCGGGGCGACCGCCATCGAGGCGATAGACTCAGCTTTAAGCCTCTCAACGATTCCGGCCGGGAGCATCTCGATCTCTTCGACCGACAGCAGTTCAGGGACGTGGGCACGCAGCTTTTTGTGATCGGTGTCGCTAAGTTCAGACTCAAGGACCGCGGTCAATGAACCTTTGCCGCTGGGGAAATCCAATACGACGCATTCAAGGTGATTCGATTGTTTATCGATGAGCTAAAATCCGGTGAAATCGTTTCGAAAATAAGTTCGGATGGATGCCGATGCCGACCGGAACAATTCGTTAATGTCCAGCTTAGAAACGATGTGATTGTTGATCTCCAGCAACAGCCTGAGGCGATCCCGCTCTTTCACGACTTGTCGCTGGTACAACTCTGCGCTGTCCCTTGCCAGAGCGCACTCGAGCGCGACCGCGACATGCGAGGCGAGAGAACGGAGGAGTTCCACATCTTCGGGAACAAATTCCTGTCCCCGGTCCTTTGTCACCACAAGAATTCCGTATGGTTGCTGAGAGGTAGACACTGGAAACACATAGGTAGGGCGGCCGACAGATTCGGGCGCAAAGGGAGCCAGCTCGGGATGTTTGAACATCTCCTGCGATACGTCCGGGAGGAAAACTGGTTCCAGATCCTCAAGTACTCGCGCCACCTCGCCAACGCGCGAAATTTTTGTTCCAGTCTTGATCGCGGGCGCGTCCGCTTCGCGATCGAACTCGAGGAGATGCAGGCTTTCTCCGTCACTCCCCAGGACGTAGAGATGAGCTCCATGGAGGCGACAGCTACTGGACAGAACACGGCGAAAGCTGTGCACTACGGCCTTTACCGTAGGTTGCTCGACCATCGCGCTGGACACATCGAGCAAAGCTCGATACCTGCTATCAGTCGGCGTCGGTGTCGGTGTCCTGTCATTCTCCGTCATTGGCATGAGGCTATCACCGCCAGAATTGAACTACCATAACTCTTCATTCAATCCAACAAACTCGCGGAAAAATCTATATGGCTCGTCCGGACTGTCGGCTTCAGTCGCAGGAGCCATTAGAAGCAACACGACTGCAAGCGTGATGTGAAAACTGGTCCTTATCATCGCCCTTCAGCTCTATTTTGTTTGTCCACTCGCCTCTCTTCATCACGATCATGCACATGGCCCCTACTCCTGCCCAGAAGATGGCGCGCGCACGTCGGCACAACGCCAGCGTCAATCCAGCAGTGCCCGTCACACCGAATATTTGTGTGATAAGCATATTCCCGCCTTCATAGGTCCCCAAGTTACCTGGATTAAGCGCGCCCACGAGATTGATCACCTTTGTCAGGCCTTCCAGCACAAACGCGCCGATCAGGGCGATCCTTGCTCCCATGAACCGCAGGACGAGATAGACCTCCAAGACTGCCAGCCCGTGCCATAGGAGATTGAGCATCAGGCTCGCCCAGAATGCAGTAGGCGCTTGGCGAGGAAAGGTGAGGAGGTTGTGTTCGGCAGAATCAATGGTCGACTGTTTGCCGTCGACCCAGTTGCGAAGCCAACGCAGTCGCCCTATCGCTCTGGCCGCGTTCCCCATCAACGGCCAACCGTTCGCGACGGCCACAGCCGCTAGGGTCACTACTGCTAGGAGCGCGGCAGCGAGTAGCAATCCATATACTCGCCAACCGCCGGAAAGAGGAGCAAGCAGTAAAGCGGCAATGATTCCCAATACAGTGAGGACTGCGGCTGTCAAGGTATGCAGCCCTCCGTCAATCGCGCAGGCCGATATTCCACTAGCCAGCCGCACTGTAGAACCCAACAGAGATATGCGGATCGCGTCCCCAAGCAGCTTCCCAGCAAGACCAAGTTGCCCGCACGCATCGGAGGCCAGTTGCGTGCCAAGACTCCGTGACCAGGAGAGCCCTTTGATATCGCACATAAATGTCTGTCGCCAGGCGCATGTCTTGACCAACTGAGAGAGCCCTCCCAGAATGATGATCAGGGCTAAACCCCAGCCGACTGCATGCACTTGCTTCCAAACGACACCCGGGCCGGTTCGAAACACCAAGTAGCCCAGTAGGCCAAGGCCAAGGACAGCAGCAAAGAATCGAAGAGAGATGCGAGTTAGAGACTGGAATTTACGCATGGGAAACGCCTATTAAACCGGGCTGATTCGATGTCGTTCGAGGAAAGTAGTTCGCAAGAGCACCGGATGCAATCAAAAACAGGACCGCAGGAATCGGTGGACAGAGCTGTCTACCGAACACCGCCATCAGAATCGTGGGATAGGTAATCGCCGGAGTGTAGATAATCGTCATGCGCGAATTATGGCTACACTCCTTCCCTTAGGCAGAAGATCGAACAAGGTCACTTGAGCTACTCCTGATGTGGGTACGCGATTTCATTCGGGAAGCTCAACCCCGAAACGAGCAGCGAGCTCGACAACGCTGCTGAGTTTCGTCGTCACGGGCAGATCCAGTTCCACCCAAGCTTGGAGACCTCCTTCAAGAACCCATACGTTTGAGATTCCCTTGCGACGCAACGAAAGAGCCGTACGAGCGCTGGTTATTTGATTGGGTGACGAACAGCATAAAACCATCTGAATATCCGGCGGAACTCGGACCTGGGGTGAACTGCGCAGCGGGATCGGAGAGATGCGCGCCGCACCGGGAATCCCAGGAATTTTGGTTGTGTCCTCATGCCCTTCAACATCCAACAGGTCAAGTACCGCCACCCTCTTACCAGCCTGCAGCTTCTCGTGCAAGAGCGTGGGGCTGATCGTTCGAAGCCGAAGCTCCCTTATAGTGCGGAGCAATTCCCACGCCCTCCAAATGAAGTAGCAGAGAAGGCCCGCCAGTACAATCGCCAGGATCCCGCTCACGCGACCAAGCGTGGCCGCCACGATTTCTAGGCGGTCCGCAAATAGGTATCCTAGGAAACAGTACCCGGCCGACCAAAACAATGCGCCGGCCGCATCAAAGAGAAGGAACGGAACGCTCGCCGCATTTAGCATTCCCGCCATCGGCGGCATCAGGCCGTCCATACCTGGAACGAATTTCGCGAACATTAAGGAAGGTAGCCCCCAGCGCCCGAAGAGCCTCCGAGCCCTCACGGTACAGCGCTGCCCGTCCGTGCTGAAGGCACAGAGACCGCGCACGAGGATTCGGTGCCCCCACCGCCGACCTGCTATGAACCACGCATAATCCGCCAATATGCTCCCCACCACCCCTGCCAGAATGACGCTGCCGAAATTCAAGCGCCCGCTCTCCACAAGAGCACCGGCTGTAATCAAGAAGAGGACTGCAGGAACCGGCAGACATATCTGGTTAGCGAAAACCGCCATCAGAATCACCGGATAAGTAATCGACGGAATGTGTGCAATTGTCATGCGCGAATTACGCCTCCGCTCCTTCCGTTATGCAGAACATCGGACAAGGTCAGTGAGTTTCTGTCGATGAACAATTTAGCGACTCATCGTCGGTCACAGCTAGGGCTGGGACTCTTGCTCATGTCCCAGGCTTTTGCCTTCAACTCCGCCTGTAATTCAAAGACAAACTGGAACTGCGATTGCAAAAACGACGAATGAAAGCGGCACTTCCTGAGCTGCAACGAGATAGCCAAACTCGGCGGTGGAAGGTGTGGTCCTAAGTTATTGGTTTGAAATATAGATGATCGGATGTAACCCGATCATAGTGCTCGGTTGCCAGTCGGCGCTGCCCGCAGTAGGGCACTGGAATCGCGGCACGATCCCGAAAGCTCGTGTTTTTCATTGATTTCTTACTGGATGGATGGAATCTCGGCACAATGGATCTGATTCCACCGCTCACTAGGGCCGAGTTAGGAAAATCGGCAGGCCGATCTTGGAGTCGTACTGCGGGCAATAGCGTTCGATATCGTACATCGAGGCGATATCCACCTTGCGCGGACCCAGCTTCCGATCGGGAATCGGGACCATCGCGTAACGCCCATCGTTGATCGCGGTCATCAAGCCGGACTTGGCTTCTTCCAGCGCGTCCATGGCCATGCCCGCAAAGGTGAATGCCACCAGGCGATCGAGGAAGTCGGGACTGCCCGAGCGCAGGTCATAAGTTAGGTCGCTAACGACGGTCCCTTCGCAGGTCGCCCGCTTGATCTCATCCCTCAGATCTTCCGCCACGCTCATCTTTTTGCGATGGCCGAACGCGTCAGCTTCGCCATATTCCTTCACCGCGTAGCCCTGCCACTCAGCGCCTTCGGAAAGAATTACGAGTGAGTAGTTGCTAGGGTTGTCGCACTTGTCCTTGATGAGCAAGTCGATCAGGTGCTTGAGATCGACCTTGTACTCGGGAATACAGCAGCGCACTCCGGTCACGTATGCCGTGTAGAGCGCCGTGTAGCCTGCATCGCGGCCAAAGACGCGGAAGATGCCGATGTCTTCGTGCGAGCCGACTGTGGTACGCTGGCGTTCGATGGCGTCCATGGCGCGCGTAATCGCCGTCGAGAAACCGATGCAGTATTCCGTGTTGCGGACGTCGTTGTCCATCGTCTTCGGCACCGCGATGACCTTTATGCCCTTGCGATCGAGTTCGGACGCGTAGCTCAGTGTGTCATCGCCACCAATCGCGATCAGATAGTCCAGTCCCAGCATCTCGATGTTCTTCAGCACCGCCGGTGTCACATCGAACGCAGTGCTGGTCACACCGTTCTTGGTCGATTCTTTAGCTTCGAACTTCTGCCCCTGCAGAGCGGGGGGGAGATTCTTCATCTTAGTAGGATTTGTGCGTGAGCTGTGCAAGAAGGTTCCGCCCGTACGATCGATGGTGCGCGTGTTTTCGCGGTTCAAAGGCAAGATGTACCGCGCCTTGCTCGCCGGATCGTTTAGATTGACATGGGTTAATCCTTCCCAGCCCCGGCGGATACCGATCACTTCGCATCCGCGTTCCGCCCCGCGGTAGACCACCGATTTGATCACGGAGTTCAGTCCGGGGACATCGCCGCCTCCAGTGAGTATGCCTATGCGCCTCTTTGCCATGTATAACTCCTTACTCTTTGTCGTGTCTCACTGATTTTGCATCGCCTGACGCCTCACATTTCGAACAGTGCATCGAGATAGCCAAAGTTGGGGCTGAAAGGTGTGCTCTAAATCATTGGTCTGAAATACAGATCATGGGAGGTCGGCGGTCCCATTGGTCGATTGCCAGTCAAGCGCTGCCCGCATTCGGGCACTGGAATGGCTGCACAGTCTCGAAAGCTCGTGTTTCTCATTGATTTCCTTTGGCACTCTGGTTGCACTTCGTACCCGGCGGTCCAACGAAATGGCACGCGACCTGGCATGCTGGGAGCGGGACGTCGGCACACGGCGGGCCGTCATAAAGGAAAATGAGATATGCGTCGAAACGCGATTCAAACATCGGTGATGCTGGTAGCGATCCTGCTGCTGCCGTTGCTGGTACTGTTGGCTCAGGAGACGAGTTCGCTCCTAATCGAGGGGCAGGAGGGAAAGACAGGAGTGATTCACGTCCAAGCTCAGGGGCAAAGCCAGAGTCCTTCGGGGCAGCCTTTTTCGTTGCGGAGTGGTGTAACGATTCGTCTTTCCAGTGATTGGGGGCCGGACCCCTATGATCGGATTCCTACTCCGTCGGCTTTGGACCGTTACGCTCCACGCGAGATAGGTTTCTCTGAATTCCTGAACCTGCAAAACCTCAAGGAGCATTCGCTGCTCAAGCTGGCGAGCAGCAACAACCCTCTTCAGGGGCGAGATCAACGTGACCTGGATGCGCAAATGTACGAACCGCCCAGTTCCGGCCGAGGGTTGCTCAATTATCTGTCTTATTTCTTTTTTCCACCGCCGCTGCACTGCGTCGAGCAGGCGTTTGCGGACTATGGGCGTGCCATAAGCCAAAGTAAGCCCGACGAAAATGCCGACCTCAGCATAGCCGCGAACTGCCAATATGTGCCGACGCTCCCCGACTTCTATTCAGCGCAACTGAGTCACGGATTGGTTTTCCGCCGCGTTTCAAGCCTGGAGAGCGTGGATTCCACTTGGGGTAAATTTTATCTGCCATCGGTGGAGCAGGTCGAAACGAACGGACTGACATTTTTCGTTTACGAGGCGCAAGGTCTGGAACAGCTCACCTTGGAGACCACGCGGCACTTCAATTTGCCTGAGGACTTACAGGGCGCGCAGCTGGATTTCTTTTGGGCCATCGGGGCGCCAAGTCCTTTTCCATTTATGGTGGACCCGACAAAGAGGAATGTTCCGCTTATTCATGTGGCTTACGGCGGTGCTGACCTCGGGGCGAATCAACGCCCGGTCTTCATGAAGCTCCTTCAGAAGGTCACCGTTCCCGACGTTGTTCAAGGCACCAGAATCCGTTGAAACCGAACGGCAGGCTAAGCGACAAGGTTTTCAGAGGCAGGAACGATCCGGAGTTTAGCGGGGTTCTGGCTTCAGCCCGGGTTTGCCGGCGTGTCTCCAACGCGGTCGCCGGAGCCGCGACCCTCTGCAGCAGAGACTATTGACGTGTTGGCAGTCGCTTTCGTCGATGGCGTCGTCAAATCAGTTCGTGGACGACGGTTCGTGCCAGTAGGCAAGCAAGGAGCTTGGGGAGCCGGCTGGACTAAGATTCTGCGGCGAAAAAGCCTGAGGAGATTGTCAGGTGCATTGAAAGAATCCCGGGCGGCATAGTCGCGGATCAATTGATCGACCAGGCCATTAAGCGGACAGTTGACGTCCTTCACTTCTTCTTGCTCGCAGTCGTCTTCTTGATGAGGAGTGCCGCTGTCTTTGCGGCGGCTTCCGTCTCGAACCCAAGCACCGCCGAAAATCTTCGCCCAATCGACTGAGCCACAAAGAAAGTCATATTGACGCCCGCCTCTGCGATGGCTTGGGCAATGGCGAACCCTAGACCGGGCTTGTCGTCTCCTTCCACAAGCAGTGTCGGAATTGACGAGGCCGACAGCCCCGCTTCTGAGGCAGCCGCGATCACCTTCTTGCCTGCGACAGACGCGGGCAACTTTGAACAACTATCCGGAAACAAGTCGGCCACCTGACGAGCAAGGTCGTGAATCGAGCACGATGTCTCGAAGTCAGTGCGTGCAGCGTGGGAACAATGTCACCAGGACCGTCAAGTCCCACGGCGTGAACAGCCACTGGTCGGCCTGGATTCCAGCCGCCTCGGCGGCACGCGCGATGAAGCCCAAACGGCGGCGCTTCGCAAAATTCTGCAGGTGCTCGACGCAGATTCCCGTGAGGTTCACAACCTCTCCATAAGTGAAGAGTTTTTGGCTTGGTTTGACAGTTATCATGGGACAGGTCCTCTTGCTCTCTGGAGTCACTTAAATTTCAAAATGTTTGTAAACGATTCAAAGGTCGCGTTCGCGATTCCCGCCGACCTTAGGAGATTCGCCTTTGGCCTCTCTTCACGGCGCAAACAGCCAGTACCTCACAAGTATCGATACCAGCGGTCCCGCCGAGCAAAGGCCAATCGCCATGGCCAGAAGCACCTGAGTAGCGGAGATATTTACTTCGGGGTTCCTTTCGTCGCGTTGGGCCCTCACGGGAAATGCCTTGAGGCTCGAAAACTGCCGCTTGGCGAAGCAACGAAGGTCGTCAACGGGAATTCCCGTTAGGCAACCCCGATACATGCGTCTTGAAATCCTGGTCATCCGCTAGCCCTACTCGCAACCTGGAGTCCCGGTACTGATCCCATCACTCACACCCATCAGAATTGTGAAACTCTCGGTGACCTACTCCTGGCTCTGGACCAGCGGGAGTTGCGAAGTGAGCTGCACGTCGATCATCATGCTGATGCGGCGGTCCAGCTGGAAGAAGGTCGCCGCTTTCTTTCCGGGCAAAACTTTCCGGAAGATCGGCACATACTTCTGGCGGAGCTGCGCTGCTGAGATGTCGGTATCCAGCCAGCGGCGAATGAGATTGTCTGCCTGCTCATCAGTCAGCGTTCCGTAGCCATCGGAATACTCTTTGATGATGACGGTTCTTGTGTCGTTGATCTTTTCCATATCCGCCGAATATTGCTCATACACCGGCCAAAACTTGGTCGCTTCGCTATCCGTGAGAGTCAGATTCGCGGAGATGAGCTGCTTCTTGATCGAACGGATATCTTTGCGCAACAAAGCGAACCGCTCGTCGGAAAACGCCTCGGCACTGCCGTTGGCCGGGGTTGCCGGTTGCGAAGATGGATCTTGAGCGAGCACTCTTGGGCCTCCAAAGCCACTTAAGCCAGCAAATGCAAGCACGGCGAGTATGATTTTCTTCACGATTTCCCTGTCCTTAGTTATCTGGCACCGAGTTCCGGGGCGCACCGTGTCGGAAACTCTACGTGGCGGCGACCCGCTGGATGGTATTGCAACGGGGTTACCAACCGGAGTACCAGGCGTGGCTGCAAACCATTGAGTGGACAGGAGTTGCGGAAGCAGAGTGTCGATGAACTGCGTGACTGAGATCCGTGCTGTCAATCGCTTAGCGCTTATGCCGCTCGATTGACACTACAATCTGCCAAACCGACGCTGGCTTCGCGAGCCTTTAAGGCTCCTGTGCTTTGAGATCAACTCCCGAAGGTTGTGCCTTTAAGCCAGGCCGCGCGTACCGCCAGCATGGACAGCAGGATGACCAGCGAAGCTAGAAGACCCAAGCGCGAATACATCGAGCTTTCCAGAACTTTGGACACTCCGTCATTGAATTTTGGCCATTTCGTTTTGCCCCATCTGGGAAGACAGCTCGCTTAATTGTTTGCTCACATCCAACGTTTTTCCGGCAAGAGCAAGCATGGAATACGCTTTGGCCAAGTCGCGATGAACGCCCGTACCTGTCAGGTACAGCTTCGCAAGATTGAATTGCGCGTGTGCATCTCCGCGCTCCGCAGCCCAACTCCAAAGTTTGACCGCCTCCGGAATGTCATGATCGATTCGTTCGCCGCGAAATAGCATCATTCCCAATCGTGCTGCGGAACGAACATCGCCCTGTTCGACAGCTCGGCGATACCATGTTGCGGCTTCTTTGTAATCAGGCTCGACGCCTTGGCCAAGTTCGAAGATTTCACCGAGAGCTGCCTGTGCCTGCATCGACCCGTGTTCGCCGGCGAGCCGGTACAGGCGCAGAGCTTCACGGGTGTCTTGCTTAAGCCCTTGTCCCGTCTCAAACATGACACCGAGCCCAAACTCAGCCCTGGCGCTACCCGCCTCCGCCGCTTTTCTAAACCACTTCACGGCCTCCGCTGCATCGGCAGGGACAACGAGCCCTTGCGCGTAAAAGAGCCCAAGGCTTGTTTGTGCTTCTGGATCGTGCTGCTTGGCGGCTTTTCGGATCAGCTCCAGCGCTTTGTGCAGATCCTGAGGCACGCCTTCGCCGCGGGTGTAAAGGTAGGCAAGAGCTACAAACGCCGCAGGATACCCAGCATCCGCTGCCGGTCGGATCCAATGCAACCCATCTTCGACGCTCTTCTTCACTCCGACACCACGAATATAGAGAAGCCCGAGATTGACCTTGGCGGCAGCGCTTCCGGATACGGCGGCGCGCATGTACCACCTGATCGCTTCCGCGAGATCCTTGATCCCTTCTGGACCGGTCTCGTATACATAGCCCAGGTTGCTCTGCGCGGAAGGATCGCCGTAATTCGCGGCCATGCGATACCACCGGATCGCTTCGTAAATGTCCTTATTGACTCCGTCTCCACACTGGTATGCGTGACCGAGTTGGAATTGCGCCGGAATACTGCCCGAATTTGATTGCATGATCAATTCGTTCAGATCGCTTCGGGGTGACTTCCGGATTGCCGTCGTGGATAAGGATTGGCCCCATACACTCGGTGGGCACAACACGGCGGCGGCGAACGCGATTAAAACAAGAATGTCCTTGCGCATATGAGTCTTCCTGCTCGTGTCTTTTTTCGACGAACAGCGAGCGCTACGGAGCATATTGCTTAAAGTTCCGGGAGCAGCATGCTCGCTGAACTGTTACTGCAAGAGGATTGCCAATCGAACTGCCGTGAGAGTGAGACGACTACAAAATGCTGAGCACATGACCATGCGGGAGCAAAGCGGCCATGAGTTAGGCCGGAGAGGAGGTCGAGTCAGGCGCCTGGCGTTATCGCCAAACGATTGACATCGCAATCTATGGAACAGCCAGAATCAGAACTTTCCGTGGAAGACGGCATGGTTGATATCGGGCCAAAACTCTTTGGCAATGTTGAACACGCCATCCAATGCAATTTGGGTTACCCACTTTTGGCCAGTCTTCGTCCATGTGCGTTCTTTCGACGGGTAATATAGGTCCGATATTCCTGCGCCAGCTCCATTGCCCACAATCTCTGAAATGTTAAATGTTCGACCGCCGGAATCGTTCCGGGTGACAAGCAGGCGGCTTACCGCATAGCGTGTGCGCTGGAAAAATCCACCATGTCCGAGTGTGTAGTACCGCGGATCTTCGCGCGTCACGGCGGGCACGATGGCTTCCGTCAGATAGTTTCCAACAGCCTGGTCGGTCACTGCATGCCAGTAGTAGCGGCCATAGCCTCTGGCACCGTGTCCAAACTCACGATACGAGTTATTCGCTAGGCCGACACCCGCAAGCATCCCCGCGGTAACAAAAGACGAATAATCAAAGCTGTCCTGTGTAGCTAGCCAGAACTTAGCTTTCAACGACAGCGGAGGCAATTGCGTGTCGGCGCTCACAGACCGGTAGTTTGGAAAAATCCAAAGAATGCGCTTGGACTGTTTAACCTCGCCGCCGCTTCCGAGGGAACTTGAATCAAGGGATGTGGCCACGCTACTGGATTGCGGCCACTTATCCGAATCGGACTCCAACTGCGGCGAAAATACTGGCTCGCTCTGGGACGTCTGTTTCGGTGCAACGATCGGCCGAGGCCCATCTTCCGATGAAATTTGTGCGAAAGCCGTGTTCCCCCAAAACAGGAAAGCGAGGGCAATCGCAGCGCAAGCGGTGCGAGCCACACAGAAACCCTGGCGGAGAGACCGTGTGCGGCGGATGGAAGTATTCAAAACTGCAAAGTGATATATGTTCGGCAGCATAGGATTTTGGTTCACCATTCTCTTGTATCGATTCAAATTCAGCCGTCGACTATTTCACGGAAAGAAGCAAGTCTTAGGCTGTTGCAGGTGTTACTCACGGTAAAGCACGAGAAGCACGCCCAGTACGATCATTAGCAGTGGCCAGAGTTTTGCGAACATCACTTGCCAGCGAGTGGGCACCTCGGACAATCCTCTGAAAGCACCGATACCGAATCCCGTGATGGCGAAGCTGAGGTGTTCAGCCTGGATGCGCGCCATCGTCGACATGTGCGCGGCGCCGCGCATCCCGGTGTGGTGCTCGTGGAAGAGGAGCATCACGGAACCGCAGCAGGCAAGTACCGGGAACAGCCATCCGGACCAGGCCGATTTCAGAATGCCGCGGGCGCGTTGAACCTCGATGATGCCGAGAGCGAGCAGAATCAGTGCAAATGTTTTGTGCTGCAAATCTTCGGGATTGTGAGTGATACCGTACCACCAACTCTGGGGCCCGAAAGGCCAAAGCTCCGTGTCGCTGAAGACGAGCAGAAAAAGACCGGAAAGCAGAAAACATGATGGCCACGCGTAGCGAAGGAAGGACCAGCGGGGGAGCACTGTGTTTTGAGCGAGGATGAAAAGTGCGGCCAGGATGAGGAAGAACCCCGCCAGATGATGATTGAATTCACTTTCTTTCTTGTCGGCCGAAAGCTCAGCCTGGCGGGCAGCGTCCATCGCTGCTGGTTCGTCCATGACCATAGACATACCTTCGTGTCCGGCATGCATTGAGTGATCCTGCGCCCTGGCTGGCTGCGGGCTTGAAACGAGCAGCGCTGCAAGGAAAGTGGCAGCAACGAAGCGACGTGAATATGTAAACAGGTTGCGGAAAGTCATTGCGTGCTCCTTTCTGGAATTCCTTGTGCCGCAAAGAGCCCCGGAGTCTCCCTCTAGGGCTCACGGTGAAAAATCATGAATGCGATTCCACTGGGTTGCCTGCATGGCTGTGCATCATGCCTTCGACATCTTTGCGACCAGCCTGGGTACAACTCGCCGAGGAATTAAACGCTGGGCAAAGACGCTGAACTTATTTATGGCTCCGGGCACAGTCAGCCCGCCACCATTGGCGAGGACTCGCAATGCGTCCTCCACGACTTCCTCCGGGTTCTGACACACGCTCGCCCATTTCCCGTGGACCGGCTGCTCGAGGCGACCGTTCTGTTTCGCGCGGAGCCTTCCCGGGCAGACGGTGACGACAGTCACGCCAGCGCCGCTAAGCTCCTGCTCAAGGGCTAGAGAAAACGTGGTCAGGAACGCTTTGGTTGCGGAATAGGCGCTCGCAAAGGGAATCGGCTGAAATCCGGCCGTCGAGGAGATGTTGATGATGCCTTTTTGCCCTCGCTCCAGCATTCCCGGAAGGAGACTGTAGGTAAGCTCGACGATGGCCTGGTTGTTGAGACGGAGCATCTCCAATTGCCGGGCCAGGGAATTGGCACGGAATTCTCCGCGGAGACCGAAACCGGCATTGTTAACGAGCAGCTCGATCGGGATACCACCGCTCGAGAGTTGCTCCGCCAGGATTTGGCCCGCTCCGGCGGTAGAAAGGTCAACTTGAATGGCGACCACGGAGACGGGGTTAGCGCGTCGCAATTCGTTAGCGAGTGAGAGTAAAGGTTCCGGAGAACGGGCAACCAGCACCAGATTGCAATGGCGCCGTGCCAGCCCACGGGCGAACGCCATTCCGAGCCCTCGGGAAGCACCGGTTATCAACGCATAGCCGTCGTTCTTCATTTCAGTTCTTGCCAAGAGAGCGCCGCACCGATTGCGGGAATCTAGTATCGAATACGCCGTCCCAGAAACGGGTCGTGATGCCGTAGCCTCTGTCGATTCCCTTGGGACTGTGGTGGTACAGGTGGTATTTCTTCATGCGCCGAAAGAGAGGAAATCTGGAGTTCGAAAAATGCAGCGCGTAGTGCAGCCATTCTTCGGCGACGTAGCTCTGTACGACGCCCACGAGTAGCACGGGCGCGGTGTAGAGGGGAAAGAGAAAGCTGACCGGTGCCGCGACGAAAAACAGCGGCAGAATGTCCTTCAATCCCCCGCTGATGTGCATTCCATCGAATGGCCGCATGTGATGATCCCAGTGAAGGGGATCGAGCCGCTCGTGCAGGAACCGCCGGATGATGCCTTTGCCTGGTGCAAAGCGGCCGTGCAGAACATAGCGATGGAAGAGATACTCGACGAGAGTCCAAGTTACGCAGCCCGCCGAGAAAAACGCTACGGTGGTCCATGGGCGCGCTGAAGACGAAGCGATTATCAATACGGTGATTGCATACAAAGTGTAGAACGCGGTCAGCGGATGGAGACGGCGGCGCGCGAGCGCGGCCTGATGTCGTTTGTAAGTCTCAAACGGAACTTCCGCGGTCCTTTGCTGTGGCAATGATACGAGTGCGGTTTCTGACATCGAACTTCTCAGCCCTCTCTGGCATTCTTCCGAATAATTACTCAAAGCTTCCGGTCACGCCCTGAAAGCCGTTCATGGCCTGCTTCCACAGCCACTTCATCACGCGGGCCGCGCTGTAGCAGTACGCAACGTTGTAGCCCAGCGTCGAAAAGCAATTCGGCTCGCAGCCCTTTTTCATTTCCGCGAGTTGTTTGACGTCGAACTTCTGATTGGCGACCGTGCCCCAGTCGTACGACGCGTTGTACATGGGAAAGCAGGGAGCGAGAGTTCCGTTGGTACGGATGATCAGCCAGTTCTGTCCGGCGCGGCATCCCCAGTGCTCGCCGACGCCGCGCATGAAGCCTTTCATGTTCTGCAAACGGGGAATCGAATCCACCATCTTCCAACCCTGGCGCTGCTTGTCGATGAGCCAGTCGAGGAGGTCGTCCACCACCGGAAAATCTTCCTGCCGGATGTAAGTGTCGTTTTCGTGAAGATGCTTGAAGTGTCCCTGTTCCATCATCGGAGCTTCGTTTATGTGAAATGTGATGGAAATCCCGTTTTCGTGCGCGATGGTGGCCAACTCTTTAACGTCGTCAATGTTGGTGCGGCAGATGTTGGTGTTGAAAAAAACGGTGTAGCCGTAGCGGTATTGCCGCCGTACAAGATGGTCGAAGTTTTTACGCACGTGCTCAAAGGCTTTGGGAAGTCCAGGCTTTTCCTTGATGGTATCGACGGCGAAGTTGACCGTGGCAATGCCGGCGTCGGCCAGACGATCGGTAACTTCCGGACGCAGCAGCCGCGCGTTCGTCGCCAGGTACACCCAGAAATCTTTCTTTGCTGCGTAGTAAATCACCTTGTGTACGAAGTCCGGGCGAATCAGCGGCTCACCGCCAGTAGGAGCGAGCACTCTGCAGGGCGTGGATTCCAGCCAGTCGATGGCGCGCCGCGCGGTGTCTTCGGTCATACCTTTGATTCGATTGTCGTATGACCAGCAGTAGTGGCAGTCCAGATTGCATTTCCACTCGGTGAACAGGTACGCGATGATCGGCTGAAAGTCGCCCGGCAGGACGCGTGACTTGATATACGGAAACATCCAACCGCGCATCGTCTTCATGACCTTGGACGCAGGCCAGTGCCTCTTGCCGGTCTGGAGGACGGCGTCGTGCGCGGCGATATCGGTGGCATCGAGTTCATGCATAAGATCCGGGTGCTGCGGGAAGACCGGCGAGGGCAGAGTCAGCGAGTTTTGAGGCTCGCGTTCCGCCCTCACCAGTGAGGGGTGGTCGGGGGGCTTTTGCAGAAGATCGTGGAGTGGCACATCCAGACGGAATGGCTGCGCCGGCAGTGTGGGTAGAGATTGAAGCGGTTGCTGCGTCGAACTGGACATGAACCCCTCCTCGGGAGAGGTAATGCATCTCGCTTTCCAGTTTGAAAAGGCATGCCAGCATGCGCACGCGCGAACCAGTGGCTTCCGCATATCACGCAAAGGGAAGCAGTTAGGACCTTTGTAGCCTCGAAGTGTGGGAGCTACCGCTCGTTTCCTGCCGGTCGCCTGCCAACGAGGTTTCGACATTCTTGTTAATTCCTCGTCAGCGTCTATCCGGTTGACCGAAAGCTGCGCTGACGCATTTTTTCCAGGACCACCAAGTGTATTCCGTTCAAGCGGTTGGTCTTTATTCATTGAACTGACGTGCCGCGCGCAACGTCCCTGGAATGGAAGCGAGAGTGCAGTGAAGCGCCAGGCACGCTGGTCGTAAGAGCATCACCTTCGGAAGTTCCGGCGCCAGCACGTGAAACTGATGTGTGTAGTCGCTAATTATGCAGCCGCCCTCTCCGTCCCGGTCTTTCCGGCGGGCGTAGACGCGCACTGGGAAACGGAAAGTCGCATGGTATGGAACGAACAGCAGCACACGAGTGAAAAGCGCGAGCTGGTCTATGAGATCAGCTGGATTGCAGAACTCGGTGTCTGGCGACGTTTTCTGCGGTCTCAGCGGAAGGTGCAGAGCTGAAGACATCATGTCCTGCAAGGCACGCGGATCTTCCAACAAGACTCTTTTCATCGTAAGCGCTGGTCTACTGGGCACGATGCTCTTGTGCGCTGCACGTCTGCCTGCACAGGAAATGACCGAGAAGCGAGGCGCGGTCAAAGGCACCGTATCGCTGGTGAACGCATCACAGGAACGCTCAACGTCCGAAGGCCTTCTACTGGAGTTGAAGCCTTTGACTGAAAGTGCGCCCTTATTGTCTGCGGTGACAGACGTGGCGGGTAACTACGAATTCGATGACTTGGCGGACGGCGATTACGTCCTGCGGCTCCAGGCGGAAGGCTTCCAGCCATACACTGCGACACTTCACGTCCGGAGCGGAACGCCCATTGTCCAAAATATTTCGGTGAAGTTGACGGGGCTCACGCAGAGAATCGAAGTGAAGGAACAGCTTGAGCCGCTATCGACTGCTTCGTCGAGCGCTCCGAAGCTCAGTGAAAAACAGCTCGCCAGCCTGCCGCTTGCCGAAGAGAACTTCAAAGCGTCACTGCCCCTGACTCCCGGGGTGACCCGCACACCAGAGGGGAAACTGAATTTCCGCGGGGCGGGCGAAGATCAGTCCATGCTCCAGGTGAATGAGTCTAAAATGACGGACCCGGTCACGGGTTCGTTTTCAATCCCGGTTCCTCTCGATGCGGTGCAGTCGGTCCGTGTCGATAAGACTCCTTACAGCGCCGATAACGGAGGTTTCTCTGGCGGGTTGACGGAGGTGGAGACCGTGCCGCCACCTGAAAGTTGGAAATTCGGCGTGCGGGACTTGAACGTCAGCCTCCGCGGTAAGAACGACCACTTCGTGGGCGTTGGGCGGGCGACGCCGCGCGTGGTCTTCGGCGGTCCGCTGTTCCGGGACAAAGTCAGTTTCTCCGAAGTGTTTGAATACGACGTCATCCGTGACCCTGTGCGGGGCCTGGCTTGGCCGCGCAACGAAATCAAAAAGCAGGGTTTCAATTCTTACAGCACACTGCAGGCGATCCTCTCGCCCAAGCAGGTCATAACGGTGACATTGAATGTGTTTCCGCAGAGAACGCAATTCGCGAACATCACCGCACTGATCCCTCAGACCGCTTCTTCGGACTACGACCGGAAAGGCGCTTCTGCCACGTTCTCGGACGTGTACAGCTTTTCTTCCGGTGCACTCTTCCGCATAGCACTGACCTACACGCGATTCGACAGCAACGCGCACGGGCAGGGCAGCGAGGCGATGCTGCTCACTCCAGACGGCTGGGGTGGGAACTTCTTTAACTCTTGGGCACGGTCTGCCAGCCAGTTCCAGGCCACCCCGACCTATCAGTTTGTTCCGTGGACCTTCCTCGGGCGCCACCAAGTCAAGATTGGCGCAGACGTGACACGCCGCTCATTTAGCGGCAGCGATGCGTCACAGACTGTCCGCCTGCTGCGCGAAGACGGCAGTCTCTCCGAGCAGATCCGCTTCACCGGCCCGGGATTGCTGGATGCGTCTGTAACGGATGTGGAGGAGTTCGTCGAAGACCATTGGATGCTCAACGATCACATAGCTGCCGACCTTGGAGGACGACTCACAAGCCAGAGCGTGGGTCGCGGGGCGGCTTTTGCCCCGCGGTTTGGCATCGCGTATTCACCGGGCAAAAGCCAAAAGACGATCCTACGCGCGGGTATGGGACTCTTCTACGACCGCGTTCCATTGCTGGCAACGGATTTCGCGGGAAATCCGATGCGCATTATCAGCGAATACGACCTCAGCGGTCAGGCGACAGGAAACCAAGTTGCGTTTGAGAATGAGTACATTGCGAACGGAAGCGGTCCCATTGCTTCGCGAATCCGTCATGCACCGAACACGAGCGCCCGCAGCTTTGTAACCAGCGCAGAAGTGGACCGGGCGCTGTGGACCGGTGCGGTTCTGCGGCTCGGCTACGTCCATAGCCGCACGCGCGATCTGTTCGTCATCGATCCCATCATAGGAGCAGACATCCCCGGTCCCGTCCATCCGAGCGGGGTGTTGGGTCTTTTCAGTACCGGGAGAGAAAACTACAGCGAGGCGGAAGCCACCCTCCGCTTCCATCCTATCAAGGAGGGCGACCTGAGCATTTCCTACGTCTGGAGCCGGTCCCGCGGCGATCTAAACACGCTTGGAGACATCTTGATTCCGTTCGAGCAGCCGGTGATCCGGCCAAACGTTTACGGTGTTCGTCCTTCGGATATTCCGAATCGTCTAGTTGCATGGGGGACGTTTCACCTCCCGCTGGCATTGGTCTTCGGCCCGGTCGTCGACTTGCATACCGGTTTTCCGTATTCCAAAGTGGACGAGCGGCAGAATTACGTTGGACTTCCCAACGCGCAGCGTTTCGAAACGTTCTTTTCGATCGATTCCCAGGTCTATCGAGACTTCCGCATTCCATTCACGCATCACGGCGGCTCGCACAAAATGCGTCTCGGCCTGTACGTGATCAACCTTGCCAATCACCGCAATTTCAACCAAGTCTACAACAATATCACTTCACCGCATTTTGGTAATTTCGCGGGATTCGAGCGCCGGCAGACGGCGTTTCTATTGAGTGTGGTCAACTGAGCAAGCTGTCTGAAGGCGATGCTACACGGCTAGAGAGTCTTGGTCATCGAGCGCGGCCCATACATGATCAATGACAATCCGGAGCGCAACGAGAAACCAGCGAACTGGACGGACTGTTGACGCTCCAACTTTGAAATCCAAGATCCTCCTCAGCGTTTGCGCCCTGAAAGTCTTGTGCCTACGGTTAGTGGGCGTCGATTTGAGGTGACGCGGCGGAGGCGTCAGACGCAGGGGCCACTGGCACGGCAGAGTCCTGGATAGTGAGTATGTCCGTGCGCATCTTTTCCCATTCGAGCAGAGTGAGGCCGTAGGCGGCGAAGAGGCGCCGAATCTCGGCAGAATCCCAGTTCATGACCTTCTCGAGCACCGGCACAAGAACGCTCATTGCGTTGGCGCTGAGAACAGTACGCCTGGCAACGCGCGTGATGAATTTGGCCTCACTGACGGCGATAGTGAGGCCATCGTACTGGTTGACATGCATCATGACTGGCAGATCCGAGCTGCCATCGCCCATATAGATGATGCTGTCGTGGCTGATGCCGAGATTGGCGCGAAGCTCTTCAAGGACGGTGATCTTGCCCCATCCGGCGGAGGCCCGGACGATCGATTCAATTTCGCCGTTCGATTCGTTATAGCGAAAGCGCGTTCCGTAGATGTGATCCGGCGGAACGATGCCTTCTAGCGCCGACTGGATAATCTCCTGCGGTGCCGCGGAGATGACGTTGAAGTGGAATTTATGGCCTTCGGCCAGATTGTCGAGCGCGCGTGCGAAGAGTGCAACGTCGTGCTTCAGGCGAATGCGCTTGCCGGTCTCGAAGAGGTGGTCGCGGCGAACGCGGCGGAAATCCGGGTCATGGAGAATGAGATAGCTGAGTTCTGCGCCCTGCTGGACAAGGTTCAGCTCCGCAAGGCCCCTCACCTTGTCGTGAAAGCCGTTGAAACCGATGAGTTCGCTGAGAACCACACCGGAATCGTTGAAACTGAGCGTCTGGTCAAAATCACTGGCCAGTAGATATTGTTTAAGCATGCATCAGGCTTCTGAAGCTGCCTTTCTTGGTGGCGCTGCCCTAGGTAGCCTCGGCACCGCTTCGACGAGGCCTTAACCCTGATTACCCTAGGCGGCCCACGAATTCCTGGAGACCTGCACTAGAGGTCTCGAGGTCGCTTCCGAGTTCCTTTGAGATTGCACGAGACTGCGTGTTACTTGGACGTGCACGACCACGGCAACACGTCTCGGTACCTTCGTATGCGCCTCGCCTCCACCTCGGCCTCAATAAAGCATTAGTGATTCCAAATGGATCGACAACTCGGGCTACGTTGGATCTCGTTTCCTATCAATCGCTTGATGAATACACAGAAGTGCCGACGCGGATCAGTCACAGGACACACCGCGAATCGATGCCGAGGCTTCGACGGTTTAGGCAAGTTGTTGACATCTTGCTGGCCGTTAGGATGTGTTCTCAGCGGCTGCCGGAATTTCTTGGGCAGGAAAAGCTGGCGCGCAAGGCCGCTCAAGCAGGTAAATGACCGCGCTCAGGCGCTTTCATTTGCGTGATGCTGTCCACACACAATGGCAGATCATTGAGACTCGGCGTTAGCGGTAAACTCCGTAGCCGAGGCACGCTCAGCGCCAGCGTCAGTGCCCGCAGAAAAAACAGATGGTTATATTGCCATTCCTGCATGTACTCGTTCTCGTCCGCGAATTGCTAAAATTAAAAAAAGTCGACACCAAATGGAAGCCCAGAAAGAGCAGGTTCACACACGATGAATCCGGAAGTGATATCCTTGATTTCCTCCTAGAAGTGAGGTCCCACTATGCACCGCACGCTCGCATTGTCCGCAGCGAAGGCTTCTCGAAAACTCTTTCCCGCAGTGCTTCTCCTCTGCCTGGCCGCCTCTGGTTGCGGCTATGGCTGCTATAGCGGCTTCTGGAACGGTAATGCAAGCGGTGTCGCGTTCAGCAACTCGTCCTGCCCTCTCAGCAAAGCCACCGGCGCCGTTATCGTGCAGGTGGGTACGGCGTCCGCGCCTACCGCTGCCTCCGCTGTTTTTCTATGGCCACCCGCATCGCCGCGCGACGTCCAGCATATTTTTGTCACGCTTCGCGGCATTCAGGCGCATCCGAGTCCGATCGCAGAAGTGGACTCATCCGCATGGCAGGAACTTGCGCCTGACCTAGCGGCGCATCCGCTGCAATTGGACCTATTGTCCCCCTCGGCCCAGTTGGATCTATCCGGCAATTCTCCATCGCTGGATGTACCGGTCAGCGCAAAAGTCCCAGCCACGGTTCCTGCGGATGAATACCGCCAGCTCCGCCTCCGTCTCTTGCGTCAGGATACGGGCCCAGCAGACGTTATCCCTGAAAGCAACGCTTGCGGGAATGTTGGCTGGAACTGTATCGTCTTCGCTGATCAATCTGTGCGGCCTTTGGAATTCGCCTCTTCAAAATTCATCGCCGCCGAATTTGGCATTCCTCCGGAACATGGCACTGACAGCATTTTCCGCATTCTTCCCGGCGAGATCATCCATCTTTCAATCGCGTTTGATCCCGACGCTTCCATCTTCTTCGCATCAGAAGATATCGTCCACGTCGCCCCCGTTTTTAGAGTCGTTTCCCGCTCCTCATCGTCCGCCGCCAAGGCGGATTGGCAGCAGGAACAGTAGCCCAACACCTTTGTTTTCAAGGGATTCCCCGCTCTTTGGGTATGAACACCTGCGTGGGCGGGAGGAACAGGACGAATGGGTAACCTTTATATATACAGTGCGGTTTGCCGACTGCCGGGAGAGAATGGTTGACGCCGACTATCGAGCTGCGGTGGCGGCCAGATTGGGCTGGGCCATCGCTTTGGCATATTCAGCAGCGTAGAGCGCATTATCAGGGTACTGCTGGCTCAATTCGCGTAACAATTTTTGCGCGAGGACATTGTGTTTTTCACGACGTGCGGCAAGGGCAAGCATGATTTTGGCGAATGGCCTGAGATAACAGCCGTTTTCCGCCGTCTTGGCGACTTGCTCCATGCCAAGCTTTTTGTCGCCATGAATTCCGCCAAACCAGAGCGCGAAGCGGGAACCAGCGCTCTGCGATCCAATAATGTAGTTGGCGATGCCGGGCGCGATGTACGCGTCGGCCGCGTCCGGATGCTGCACCAGCAACCGTTTGGCATATTCGTTGGCTTCTTTCATGCGTTTCAAGGCATCCAAGTGCCTCTTTCGCAGGATCGATTCCGCGTCCGATTCCATTCCGGCGGCCAGCGTTAGCGCGAAAAGAGCTTCGCCGTCTTTTGGGTCAGTTTTCTGGCGCTCCCGGGCCCATTGACGGGCTTGTGCCAACGCTTCGCGGAAATGGCTCATGCGCTCCGGGTCCGGCATTCCGTCAATTCCGTGCAGAAATTTCTTTTCGTTCAGGAAAAAGTCGCTGGTCAGTACGCCTTGGAGGTACAGTTCCTCAAAGAGATAGCTGGCGGCGACGGCCACCTCACCGAAAGGATCCTTCGGACTGAGGGATTCCCAGTTTGTGAAAGCTTCACGTGCTTCGGCAAACCTTTGCTCGTAGAGTAGATCGAATCCAGCCTTGAGCTCTGGTACGGTTGTGAAAGCAGGGGAGTTAACTTCTGGTGTTTGCCGCGCAAAACCGATGACCGGGCCCAAGAGCAGTACCAGCGCGAGAAAATAAGCGTGACGGAGCATTTATCTGAACCTTTCAGTTGTCTCTGTGTATCCGATCAACAAACGTCCTGTGGACCGAAGATTGTGTGCTAATGCGCAGCCGTCGAAGCGACTGCCGTCTGTGCTGAAAAATACTGTTCCAGGCCTCTAGTAACTTCGCGCAATCCGCTCTGGACATTGCGGTCGATGGCAGCAGCCACTGCCGCTATATCTTTTCCGTTCACGGGTTCGTCGTGCGAATAATAGCGGCTCCAAACGACGGTCCCGGTTTTGGAGTCACGCAACTCGAAATCAAAAGCGACGCGTGCAGCCAATCCGTTTCCGGAGACTTCCCGGAAGTCGTATAGGCGCCCTCGGAGGACATAGTCCCCGCGAACATCGCTCCGCAAGGAATAGATATGCTGGTAACGCTCCGACAATTGGAGCTCCCGGAGCAGGACATCGCCAATCATCTCGGATGGTGGCTCAGCCCATCTCTGATACTCGTACGTGCCCATGGCCTCACCATTGGAGGTGTAAACGATGTGGTCGTCTCGGTACAAGTGCGAGGTCGTGATCGAGCCGAGCAGCAAAGTCACCGGGTAGGGCGCCGGATCTGCTCCCGATGTCATGTCGCTGGGAACGGTGAGCTGATAAAACTTGCTTGGCCGGGTGGCGCCGCACCCATTGAGCATTCCGAGACATAGCATGAGCGCCGCAAACATTGTTCTGTGTTTCATTGTTGTTCTCCTGGTTTGTGTTCGCGAGGATTGGACGCGCGGATCAGCGTGTAGGGACGGGTCTTGATCGTTGCGGTGAATTCTTTCAGGTTTTCCGTCACGTGCCGCATGTTGTCGAGCAATTCGTCGATATTTTCGGAGTTGACCTCGAGCGTTTGATCGAGCCGCGCACTGGCATCAGTCATGTTTGTAAGTGTGCGTCGAAGCTCGACGACGGCCTGGCGAACGTCCTTCCGGTTCTCACCGACCATGGCGTCGATGTGATTCAGGGCCTGGTTAGCTTCCGCCGAGGTCTTGCGAAAATCTTCGAGGAGCGGTTGCAGTTTCTCGCTGACAGCGTTTACGTTCTTAAGAGTTGCCTTCAACTGGGGACGGTTTTCTTCAATCAGACCGCGAGTATTTGCGAGCGTGGCGGCCAGGTTCGCCCGGTTCTGCGGACCGAGCAAATCGTTCACGCGCCCTATTGTCTCCTTCACTTCCGATGCGCGATCATTCAGGCTGCGAAGCAGTTCCTGAGCTTGGGGGGTCAAGTCATTGAGCTGCGCAGTCAGAGCATTGAAGTCGACATACTTTTGCGAGGGAAGCAAGGCTCCGCTTACAGCTCTCGGTGCTTGCGCGCTGCCCGGGAAGATCTCGACGTGGTTGTCTCCCAGGGGGCTCATGCTCATGATCTTTACGCTGCTGTCAGTTTTGACGGGAAGATCGGATTGAACGCTGAAGACAACGTCCAGCCGCGCGGGATTCTGCGGATCGAGCCGGATGCTATCAACGCGGCCGACTTTAGGCCCGCCCGCGTATCGTACTGTCGCGCCGGGCTCAAGCCCCCCAGCGAACGAAAAATAAGCGTGAAACTTTGTCGTCGACCGTCCAAAGGCACGGCTCATGGCGAACACGGTGCCAAACAGCACAGCCACGGCAATGAGCACGAACAAACCAACGAGCGCCTGTTCGCGTTTAGGTTGCATCACTATCCTCTCTTCCCTGCGGCAATCTGCGGATGGGGATGTTCCGCTGTGAGCATCTGCAGGTAGTCCATTTCCCCGGAAATCTCTGGTTCGGCAATTCGATCAAGAAATTGCCGGACTCTTGGTTGAGTACTTGAGCGCATCTCTTCGGTCGTTCCGAGAGCCACGATATTGCCCTTGTCAATCAGGAGCATGCGGTCGGCAATCAAAAATGCACTCGCCAGCTCGTGCGTAACCACGATGATGGTCATGTGGAACGCACGCTTGAGTTCCAGAATCAATTCGTCGATGCCTGCCGCAATAATGGGATCCAGTCCAGCCGAAGGCTCGTCGAAAAACAGGATCTCCGGGTCCATGGCCAGCGCGCGTGCTACGGCGGCGCGTTTCTTCATGCCGCCACTAAGCTGCGCCGGCATGTAATATTCGAATCCTTCGAGCCCGACCTGCTGCAACTTGAGCCGAAGGATGATTTCGATGGTGGAGTCTTCCAGCTCTGTGTGTTCTCGAAGGGGAAGAGCCACGTTTTCACCCACGGTCATCGAGCCAAACAATGCTCCGCCTTGGAATGACATGCCGATTTTCCTTCGTATCTCGTCGATTTCGGCGGCGGAGGTCTTCGCGAGATCCCGGCCCTTGATCCATATCTCACCAGCGGTGGGTTTTTCGAGTCCTACGAGAGCGCGAAGCAGTGTGCTTTTCCCGGACCCCGAACCGCCCAGGATCACCAGCGTTTCGCCGCGCACGACGTCGAAGCTGATGCCGTGCAGAATCTCTCGTTCCCCGTAACTCACGTGCAGGTTGCGCAGCGAAATCACGGGTTCGATATGGGAAGCCGGAAACATTTGTCCTGTTGTCATCAATTACCCACGAAAAAGAACAAGGTCGTAAAGAAGAGATCGACCACGACAACCAGAAAGATGGACTTAACCACAGCTTGCGTGGTGGACCGGCCGACCTGCTCTGCCCCTGCCCCCGTCGAAAGCCCCTCCAGACACCCGACGGCAGTGATGGTGATGCCAAACATTACGCTCTTCACCAATCCTGTGGTGATATCCCGCAGGAGCAAGGAGTCAATCGAAGCTTGGATATAGCGCACAAATGTGAAATCTGCCTGAGCGACGCCGAACAGCGAACCTCCCAGAATGCCCATGGCGTTGGCCCAGATGGTCAGGCATGGCAACATCACCATCATGGCCAGGAACTTTGGCACCACGAGAAAACGGATCGGACTGATGGCCATGGTTTCCAGGGCGTCGATTTCCTCACCCACTTTCATGGTTCCAATTTCGGCAGCGAAGGCAGAACCAGAACGTCCGATTACCACGATGGCGGTGATTAAGGGACCGAGTTCCCGAGTCATGGAAATGGCGACCGCCGTGGCGACAGCACTGATCGCGCCAAAGCGGCGAAGTTCGTAGGCGGCCTGAAGTGCCAAAATCAAGCCAATGAAGAAGGTAATCAGGGAAAGAATCGGCAAGGCGCGGACGCCAACGTCCATGGCTTGCGAAATCGCTCGTTGGAGGCGCAGAGGCCTTCCGCGAAAGGGAGCCACCAAAGTGTAATAGGCCGCGCGGACTCCAAGACATGCAAGGGAGCCGAGATAACTCAGGCCGTCGAGGGTGCTGCTGCCGAGTTGAGCGACGAATTCCATATCAGGAAGCCATTGCCTGTTCTTCGTTGTCGTAGACTTCAAAGACCTTGATGAGGCGGGAGAGTTGCAGAACCTCCCTGGCGGACGTGCTCAGCCCGAACAAACTGAACCGCGAACCGAGATCACGGGACGCTTTCAACCCCTCGACGAGGGTTGCGACACCTGAGCTGTCGATGTAACGGACCTGGCTGAGATTCACCACCACGCGTGGAGTGCGACTTTCGCGGATCTCACGCAAAACCGATTGACGTACTTCCGGGGAGTTCGCGAAATCGATATCTCCCGAGAGATCAAAGATGGTCGTTTTGTCGTGGCGTCGGGCCGAAATCTGCATAGTGCCTTCTCCCTCAAGTAGCGTCTCTCGCCGGCGCTAAGTACTTGACGAGTCGCAGTCGGTTCGTTGGACCCTTGCGAGTGAACTCCACGGTGTCCATGGCTTCGTGGATAAAGTGCAATCCCAATCCGCCTGGACGTAGTTCTTCAAGTGGCTGGACTTGTAACTTGCTGGGGTCAACTGCAGGACCTCGGTCACAAAGCAGGATTTCTAGTCCCTGTTGGACTTCCCCATCGTGCCCGCGTTGCGCTCTTCGAAAGTACATGGCGATGGGTTGGTCCAAGCGATTGCGGTAAGAATGCCGCACGATGTTGGTCAGAGCTTCATCGACCGCGCGAGTGATCGACCTGCACTCCGCCGCCGGAAAGCCCAGAGTTTCGGTCAGGCGTTCAACTGCTCCCCGCACCACCGATAGCCACTTGGGATGGCTGTACAGGGCCATCATAAATAACAGACCTCCTCGGTACCCAGGCGTGCGCTCCTGGTCATTACTTGATTCCGGACGCGGAAAAGTTTTCATTTGCGACATGTGCGGCCTTCTTGGCGAAGTCGTAGGTAGCTCGGAGATTTCCGCCAAAGAACCGGACCTTGCCATTGACATCCCGCTCCAGGAGCGACGTTCCGTCCGGCCTCGTGAACTGACAATGAACCGTGATGGACGTGGCCCCGGAAACGGTTGTTACCTGACGGGCCTTCTCGCTGCCCGCCTTGAAGCCTCGAACCGTGCTATGAAGAACGACGAGGTCCGTGACACTAGCGGCATTGCGGTCGCCCTCGCGATACACATGCGAAAATCCCTGTTTCTCGAGTTGACGAATCAGGTTTTCGTACAGCGCAACCTGGAACTCAGCGGGCAGTTTGATTTCCTCCGATTGGATCATCTCCACTTGGATTGCCGATGCCTTGATCTTGGCGGGCTGGCTCTTTTGAGCAAGCAAGGGCGCGGCAGCGAAAACCAGTGTGAGTAGAGACAGTCGAATACCAGCGTTCAGAATGCGTTTCATTGTTCTTGCTCCTTCGTGGATGGATTGGTGGATGTGGCAGAAGCTGCTGGCAATTCTTGATCAGAAATTGTGTGGGCGCCTTGGGCCACAAGCTCTTTTTTGATCAGTTCGGCGGTTCCGACAGGCATTGTGAAGATGGCCCCGTGCAGGCCCCCTTCAGCATCGCGATATTGAAGAGTGAGAGTATCGATTTTCGACCGGAACAAGCTCAGGAGGCGGCCGCCCCCGTAGGGCGCAGCCATGCTCAAAGTCCCAATCGTCTTGCCGACCGCCTTTTGTGTGTCGGCGCCGGTGACGACGTCTTGAATGGAACTGGCGTTCACATCCGAGCTTGCTTTGCCATGGACGAAATGCAAATGTCCGCTCTCGACGCTTAGAGTCCCCTTTGCATTATCCTTGACGTCTTTGAGACCCATCAGTTGAACGGCCTTAACAGGTTCTGAGATCTGTTGCGCGTTTCCTGTGGGAATCACGAGCCCAGCAAAAAACAGGACAACTACGAAAACTACTGTGGCACTTCTGCGTGTCATGTATATCTCCTTGATCATGAAACTCCATCATGAAACTCCATTTATCTCAGCGAACGTGCACCAGCATGAGAGAAACGTCGTCGGTCGGCGGTCCCCCTCGCCAGGCAGCGACACCGTCGAGAATGCCCTGCATCATTTCCTTGGCAGGAAGGGCCGACATCTGGCGTACGATTTCCTGGACGCCGGAGATGCCGAGCATTTCTCCGCGACTGCTGAAGACCTCCGTAATCCCGTCGGTATAGAGGACGATGCGGTCGTCCGGCTGGAGCTGCACCTCCGCGATAGTTGTGACATCGACGGCGTCAGGCAGCACGCCGAGAATCATGCTGCGGGACTCGAGGAGCAAAGGAGTCTTGCCAGGATGTGCGAGCATGGCCGGGGGATGGCCGGCTCCCGCAAAGACCATGCTGCGTCGGCCGGCATCGATCCGGGCGGCGGCCAAGGTGACAAACATTCCGGAGCCGGAGATGTCCTCGATGAGGAAGCGGTTCAACTCCCTGAACATGTCGAGGAACGGCATGCCACTGCGCAAGTGCGTAGTCGTCTCGGAGTAGATTCGGTTCGCCACCAGCGCGGAACCGATGCCGTGTCCGGAAACATCACACACAAGCAAGCTGAGATGATTGTGGTCCGTCGAGTTCACCAGCGCGAAGTCGCCTCCGATCGAGTGCACGGGATGGTAGAAGGCGTCCACGCTCATGGTGTCCCAGACCAACGATCTTGGTGCGAGGCTGTTCTGCACGCGCGCGGCGAGTCGCAGATCTTCCTCAATTTCCATCTGACGTTTTTGAAGCTCCTCGTTGGCGGAGCGAAGCTCCTGCTCGGCTTGCACCTGTTCCGAGATGTCCGTGAATGTCACGATTCCAAACCGCCTGCCGGAGTTCTGGAGATTCCGGGAACTGATGATGACGGGCAAACGACCGCCGCCCTTTCGAGGCAGGACAAAGGCATAGCGGTTGTGTCCAGCTCGGAACGCGACATCAATCTGCTGCCTCAGAAAATCCATTTCCTGCGAGGAATAGAACTGAGAAGGGTCAAGTCGGATCAGGTCTTGCCGGGGAATGCCGGTCATATCTACAAACCGGGAGTTCGCAAAGAGAATCCGTTGGCTGTCGTCGGCTATAACGACTCCCTCGTTGAGCACCTCCAGAACGTTCTCCATCTGGGTAAGCCATTCAGGCCTTTCGGTCTCGATCAAATCTCTCGCCGTTACTGACATTTAGCGCTCCGGAAACATGAGGGTGGTAGGGTCAGCTCTCTCATGAGAACGCGATTTCTGGAGACGAGATCTCCGGAGGCCTTGTGGCAAGGGCCTGAAAATCAACTTTGTCGAAAGAAAATGGAAACTGCGTTGCGCTGCGCATGGGGGCCACGAGGGAACGTTGCGCCTGATCCCTGAGACGCCGTCTGGCCCGGAACACGCGTGACTTGAAAGTCCCGGTTGAAACGCCAAGCAAGGCGCATGCCTCTCGGCTCGACAATTCGTCGTAGTAAGTCATCGTGAATGCCTGCCGGAGCACAGGACTCATCGTTCCCAGCACCACGTCGATCAGCTGGAAAGTCTCTTCCTCCGCGTAAACCATTTCCGGATTAGGTTGCGAGGCCGGAATCCTTTCCGTACACGGAGTGTGATCCGTGGTATTGGGTTCCGGAAGTGGCTCCATCCAGGATGGTTTCCGTTTACGCCGGATCATCAAGGCCGCATTCAGCACGATGCGCGTGAACCATGTTGTAAAAGCAGACCGGCCCTCGAAAGAGCGCAAATGAAGACATGCCGAGAGCAATGCGTCTTGAACCGCGTCTTCGGCGTCTTCCTTATTTCGCAAGATGGCGTAGGCCATTCTGAGGAATCTGGGACGTGAGGCCAGAAGCATCTCCTGGACTGCTTCCCACTCCTGGCCCTCCGCTGGACCTCGTCCGAAACAGCAAGAGGGCTGGCCGGCCGGCCCACACGAAGTCAGCCGTGCACTCTTTTCCCGTCTTCCCGAAAATTGCGAGTGGCTTTCCACTGTTCGAAAGCGGCTGCGGGCGCCGCGGTTCGCGGATCTGGATGAGTGAGTCAATAGCGATCTCCGTTTCGACGCAGTGCAATGAAGCATCTATGTGTCCAATGAAAGGCCTTCGCCCGAGAATTGGCCAACCGTCCTGTTTTCAACGGAAAGGAGACATCCTGGCTACAAGCCGCACGTGGAGGAAGCCGCTGCGGCGGTCCTTCATGGCGAGCGTTTAACGATAACGTCGAGGTTGTAACGCAGGTACAAGCGATGAAATCGCCTGCGCCGCGCATTTTCTTCCTTTGCCTTCACTATCAACGGCTTGCCAGGACGGTCCGCACTTGCCGTGTTGGCAGGCGTGTTGCAAGGCAGGCTGGCGACTTTGCCTTCAGGAGTAATCGTGCAGATAGGGCTTGGATCGGACGAGATCGGATTCGAATGTAGGGCCGGACGTGTGGAAGACTCTGCCTTCCGAACGCTTTCCGAACTATGCCGCAGGATCGTGGGGTCCGGCGGAAGGCGACACGTTGCTGGCGATTGATGGGCGCGCATGGCGAATCATCGAAGAAGAGCATTTGTCGCCCGAGGCGAGCTAAGTTCCCGCAACGGTCGGGAAAGCGACTGCCAGTGTGCACTGACACGATAGCGAACAATCGGGAAGTCATGATCTTGCCGGATGCCAATGCCATTGCGCATACCGCCGCTGCGGAATTCTTGGACGCCGGGCGGGCGGCGGTCCAAGAAAAGGACTCCTTCTGCGTTGCGCTTGCGGGCGGTTCCACGCCGAAAGCGCTGTACGGGTTACTGTCGAACAACCCTTTGCTGCAGGCGTTAGTGCCCTGGAGCAAGATTCAATGGTTTTTCGGTGATGAACGGCACGTACGTCCGGACGACGTGGAGAGCAATTTTCGGATGGCCTCGGAAGCGATGCTCGCTAAAGCACCAATGGATCCGAAGCAGGTACATCGCATTAAGGGTGAGAAAAGGAATGCAGCAGAGGCGGCTGAGGAGTACGAGGAGGAGTTGCGCGCGAGTTTCAGGTTGGAAGCGGACCAGCTGCCCCGTTTCGACCTCGTGGTGCTCGGGATGGGCGCGGAAGGGCACACGGCTTCTCTCTTTCCAGGCACAAAGGCATTGAAGGAAGAACGTCGGCTGGTCGTCAGCAATTGGGTGGGCAAGCTGTATACGGATCGAATTACGCTGACGCCCCCGGTCCTGAACAACGCGGCACGGGTCATCTTCATGGTGCACGGCGCGGAAAAGGCGCCCGCGCTCAAGGCCGTGCTCGAGGGACCGTACGAGCCGGCGCAACTTCCCGCTCAGTTGATCCAACCGAAAAAGGGCAGAGTGGTGTGGCTCGCAGATGCGTCTGCAGGCAGCATGCTTGCCCCAAAAGTGAAGCGAGCAGTATAGGAGGAAATCATGGCTACAAGTGTACGCACTACAATCCAAGCTCACCTCGGCACACGTGCGGAGGCCTTGCTCGGATTCAATTCACCAAAGATTGCCAAGGAAAGGCTCCACCTTCCCGGGCCCGACTTTATCGACCGCGTTTGGGCCGGGTCCGACCGGAACATTAGGGTTCTGACGAACCTGCAGAGGCTGTTCGAACATGGCCGGCTGGGCAGGACCGGATATGTGTCGATACTGCCTGTGGACCAGGGGATCGAACACGCGGCGGGAGCTAGTTTCGCAAAAAACCCGGACTACTTCGACGCCGAAAACATCGTAAAGCTGGCCATTGAAGGTGGATGCAACGCCGTGGCGTCGACATATGGCGTTCTGGGCGCGGTTGCACGGAAATATGCCCACAAGATCCCCTTCATTGTGAAGATCAACCACAACGAATTGCTGACCTATCCCAACAAGTTCGACCAAATTCTTTTTGGGACCGTGAAGGAAGCGTACGAAATGGGGGCCGCAGCAGTGGGGGCAACGATTTACTTCGGCTCGGAGCAGAGCGATCGGCAGATCGTCGAGGTGAGCACGGCTTTCGCACACGCGCATGAACTGGGCATGGCCACGGTTTTGTGGTGCTATCTTCGCAACAACTCCTTCAAGAAAGACAAGGACTACCACGTCTCGGCCGATCTGACCGGCCAAGCCAACCATTTGGGCGTGACGATCGAGGCGGACATCATCAAGCAAAAGCTGCCCGAAAATAACGGGGGCTATCAGGCGCTCAACATGGGCGATTCAAGTTACGGCAAATTCGACAAGCGCATTTACTCGGATCTTGCCAGTGACCATCCCATTGATCTTTGCCGCTACCAGGTAGCGAATTGCTATATGGGGCGGGCAGGTCTGATCAACAGTGGAGGAGCGTCCGGCGCCAATGATTTCGAGGAAGCGGTTGTCACGGCGGTGATCAACAAACGGGCAGGTGGCACCGGGCTGATCTCTGGCCGTAAAGCATTTCAACGGCCGCTGCCGGAAGGGATTCAGCTGTTGAATGCAATTCAGGACGTCTACTTGAGTCCAGAAGTGACCATCGCGTAGCATTCAACACACACTGCGAAATGAAGCAGTCTTGCTTAAGAACACGCCATACACTCGCGCTGTTTCGAGAGTCCTCACTGCGACGTGAAAATGCTGCCCACGTATCTACGTGAGTCGGTTTAGGTCCGAGCCGGTCTAAACGGAGTTCCGTTGGGAGACCTTGACAGAATACGGCTGAGCAAGACTAAGGAATCTCCAACGGACATTTTGGCCACTTGGGCCGGGTGGCCGATGTTGATGCATTCGGTCCGAACTGCGTTCGCTGCGGTGGCTTCGTTGCTGGTCGCGCGTGTTTTTCGGTTGCCCGAGATATATTGGTCGGCAATCTCGACACTGGTTGTTACGCAGTCGTCTCTGGGTGCTGCGCTCAAAGTCTCGTGGCAGCGTTTTGTAGGAACGCTGCTTGGAGCAATCGTGGGCGGAATTGTGGCCAGCTATTTCGGAACAGAGATAGCAATATTTGGGATTACTGTGTTCATGTCTGGCATACTTTGCACACTTACCCGGTCAGATCGGAGCGCCTATCGCTTCGGTGGAATCACGCTCGTGATTGTTATGTTAGTTCCGAGGACGGGTCCGGCCTGGCGAGTTGCCTTTGATCGGTTTGCGGAAACGTCCATCGGAATCGGTGTAGCGCTGCTCTTGACAGTATTGTGGCCGGATACGGAAGTCCCCGCGGGTGGAAAAACCTGATGTTCGAGTCTTGAGGATGAGACCGGCGTTCAGCGCAAGCTTACACCGTCACAGCCCTCGCCCGTACTTGTGCCTCGCACCTCCGGGGAGAAAACCCGAACTGGTTCCTTTGCGGCCTCGGAGGCCGATGCCAGCAATCGCTCGGCATTTTCGCAAGGGTCTCCCTGACCGAATATGGCGCTTCCTGCGACCAAGATCTCAGCCCCAGCACGCACAATGTCCGCTACCGTGCCATGATGCACCCCGCCGTCTACTTCAATGCGAAACTGCAGCCCGCGAGTCTCGCGGATCTTTAAGAGCGACTCAATCTTCCTTAAGGAGGAATGGACAAAAGTTTGACCACCAAAGCCTGGATTCACGCTCATGACGAGGACATGGTGAACGAGGTGAAGAACTTCGTCGAGCGTATGAACTGGAGTTGCCGGGTTGATGGCCACTCCGGGCTTACATCCGTGCGCTGCGATCAGATGAAGGGTGCGATCGAGGTGGACGCAAGCTTCCTGGTGGACGGAGATCCAATCGGCGCCGGCCGTGGCAAAAGCGGGAATGAATTCGTCCGGGCGTTCAATCATGAGATGACAATCGAGCGGGACTCGTGAGATCTTGCGAAGAGAAGCAACGACCGGAGGTCCAATCGTGATGTTGGGTACGAAGTGGCCATCCATGACGTCCACGTGAAGAACGGTTCCTCCGCCCTCCAAGGCAGCCAGTGCTTGTGCACCCAGCCGAGCGAAATCAGCAGAAAGAATAGAGGGTGCAAGTTCGATCATAGGGAGGCCTCATAAGAGAATCTGGATCTCATCGAAGAAATACATTTGTGCAAGTCTCTGCGGGACAAGCCTCACCGGATTCAGCTCGCAACTTTGGCGTGGCCCGCTTCGACGCGTCCGATTTTCTGGATGATACGGTCAACACCCAGAGGATAGCGCTGAATCTCATGCGTGACTGTCCGCCCGCGGTTATTCGGTCCAGTACGGGCAAGTTTGGGGCCGACGCCAGAGCCAGGTTTTATAATCCTTACCTGATCGGGCAGGTCCCACTCTTGCTGGATCAAGGGGGCAATATAACACCGCTATTATCAGACGGATGTTCGGCTGTCCAGAACCTGACTGGACCGCGAGAGTCCAAATAGGTCCAAACAATGCAATCGTGATGTTCCCCGCGGACTGCCAGTTCCTTGACGGTTTCGTTACGCCAGTGACACACATCGCATGCGTAATCGCAGCAGAGAAAATTCTCCCCGCCTTGAATGAAGTTTTTGCACTAAGCGAAAGTCAAGGTAAGGGAGAGAGGATAGTGATCAGAAGCCGAGACTGAGCGATGGACCTGGGGTTGGTTGGCGCGAATGGGTCCTCGCGTAAAGATCCAATCGATAACTCGCCCCTGGTCCAAGAACGAGTGAGGTGTTGTCGGCACGTGCTGATTTGCAAATGCGCTCTGAAACTGCGCGCGGCTTAACGCGGAAGCGGCAGGCCCCTCGGACACATCGAGATTGAAGTCGCCAGCGAGCACAATCGGCGTGTTCTGGTCGTATTGCCGGGCATCGTCCAAGGCCTCGCCAAGCTGGGAGCAGCGCAAGCCGTCGTCACCTTTGCTTTCCAGGTGCAGGTTATAGGTGACGACTGTTTTCCCCGCGATATTGGCATCGCTGACCAATGCCAGGCGTCCTCCGATTCTTTCCTGAAACGGCTCGATTCTCGGAAGGAACCAGTGTGGGTGCCAAAAATTCGATTGCTTCTGGAATCTTAGGATGCGGGAATTCGACAACGGCCAACGCGAGAGCGTGGCCTGGCCGTGGTAGGCAGGTGATGCATGAGAGCCTTGGGTTAGCTCCTCGAACTCGCGTCCGAAGACATAGTTCATCTGCAGCTTCTGCGATATTTCTCGCGCCACGTTCACGTGATGCGTCCGCCGGGCATTGAGATCGCTTTCTTGCAGATGGATGATGTCGGCCTTTGTACTGGCCAGAAACTCGATAACCCGTTGGAGTTGCAAACCGCGATTAATGTTCCAATTCACGACCCGGACGGAACTGGGCGGACAAAGAACCCACCGCGGGATTGCATAGTTGCCCGTTTCTATCTCCTGCATCGAGGTATCAGCCTGCTCCATCTCTGGGCTGCGTACAAGCCGATGCTCCCCAACCGCGACGTGCGTGGGATGAGCAGTCGAGGCTTAAAGCAACCCGCTCTATAGTCACGTGATTTCTTTCCCTTCTAAGCAGATGCAGCAGGACCTGCCACGGTAGCACTCATGGATCAGGCGCGCGTGCGAGACGAGTACGTCGCGATGATCGAGACCAGAGTTGGCCTCAACAGCGATCCATGCAATTCTTCCGGATGAGACTCGTGCCAATGATCTGTCATCTGCTAGTGGTTTTGGCACCTCCCACTCGGGCAACCAGTCCATTTTCAAACGCTTACGAATGGCCGCTCTGTTGCACTGCACTAGGTGCTCGCGCCATCTGGGAGTTGCATGCGCTATGGACTGCCCCAACAAAACGGAAATCTGTTGTGATTCCACCGCGGAGACACAAGGAGCTTAAGAAATGACTTCTAGAGTACAAGTAGAAGAACCCTCGTCCCTTTCACTGAGTGCTTATGGGAAAGCGCGATCCACAGTTCAAGGATCGCCGCTGAATCCTGAGGAACTGAGGAAGACCCACGCCTACTGGCGAGCGTGCAGCTATCTGGCGCTCGGGATGATTTATCTCCAGGCGAATCCCCTGTTAAAGGAGCCCCTGAAGCCCGAGCACATCAAGAACCGCCTGCTCGGGCATTGGGGATCCAGCCCTGGCCTGGCTTTCACCTACATCCACCTGAACCGGCTCATCAAGAAACTCGACCTCGATGTGATCTTCATGGCCGGGCCCGGGCATGGCGCGCCTGGCGTTCTGGCCCCGGGGTATCTCGAGGGAACCTACTCCGAAATTTATCCCGAAAAGAGCGAGGATGAACTCGGCCTGCGCGAGTTCTTCAAACAGTTCTCCTTCCCCGGCGGTATCGGAAGTCACTGCACGCCGGAGACTCCCGGCTCGATCCACGAAGGAGGCGAACTGGGCTACGTGCTCTCGCATGCCTGCGGTGCGGCGTTCGACAACCCCGACCTGATCGTCGCCGCGGTCGTCGGGGACGGAGAGTCCGAAACTGGACCGCTGGCCACTTCGTGGCACATCAGCAAGTTCCTGAACCCCATTCGCGATGGCGCGGTTCTCCCCATCCTGCACTTGAACGGCTACAAGATTAATAATCCCACACTGCTGGCGCGCATTACCCACGAAGAGTTGGAGAACCTGTTGCGCGGGTACGGCTGGACGCCGTACTTCGTCGAAGGTTCCGATCCCGACAGCATGCACCAGGCCATGGCAGCCACCGTGGAACATTGCGTCCGGGAGATCCAGGAGCACCAGCGGGAATGCCGCACGAGCGGCGTGGCCAAGCGGCCGCGCTGGCCGATGATCGTGTTGCGCTCTCCGAAAGGATGGGGCGCGGCGCAAGAGGTAGGTGGCCACCGGCTGGAGGGTTCTTGGCGCGCCCACCAGGTGCCCTTGACCGACGTCAAGAAAAATCCCGAACAACTGCGGATCCTCGAGAAGTGGATGCGCGACCAAAAGCCCGAGGAGTTGTTTGACCAGAATGGCAGGCTGGTTCCAGAGCTCAAAGAGCTCGCACCCACCGGAAACCGCCGCATGAGTGCCAACCCGCACGCCAACGGAGGAGTCCTCAAAAAGGCGCTGCGTTTGCCTAACTTCTGCGATTACGCCCTGAAGGTGGATCGGCCTGGAAGCATCGAAGCCGAGAATGTCCCGCCCCTGGGGAACTTCCTGCGCGACGTGATGAAGTCGAACATGACTAACTTCCGCGTGTTCGGCCCGGACGAAACCACCTCGAACAAACTGCAAGCAGTCTACCAAGCCGCCAAGAAATTCTGGATCGCCGAATACTTCCCCGAAGACCAGGATGGCGGCGAACTGGCGACGGACGGACGGGTCATCGAGATGCTCAGCGAGCACACCATGGAGGGCATGCTCGAGGGCTATCTGCTTACCGGGCGCAATGGCTTCTTCTCGACCTACGAAGCCTTTGTCCACGTCATCGATTCCATGTTCAACCAGCACGCCAAGTGGCTGTCCATCTGCAACCATCTATCGTGGCGTCAGAAGATCGCCTCGCTGAACCTGCTGATCACTTCGACGGTTTGGCGGCAGGACCACAACGGTTTCACGCACCAGGACCCCGGGTTCCTGGACGTGGTGCTCAACAAGAGCGCCGCAGTTACGCGTATTTACCTGCCACCCGACGTCAATTGCCTGCTGTCAGTGGCCAATCACTGCCTTCGGAGCGAGAACTACATCAACGTGATCGTTTCCGACAAGCAGCTGCATCTCCAGTACCTGAATATGGATGCCGCCATCACGCACTGCACCAAGGGCATCGGCACCTGGGACTGGGCCAGCAACGACCGGGGTTGCGAGCCGGACTTGGTCATAGCTTCCGCCGGCGATATTCCGACGCAGGAAGCCCTCGCCGCAACAGTGCTGCTCCGCGAGGCGTTTCCTGATCTGAAGATCCGCTTCATCAACGTGGTCGACCTTTTCAAAATGCAGCCGAGCACGGAACACCCGCACGGTTTGACCGACGCGGACTTCAACTCTCTTTTCACCTGCGATAAACCGATCATTTTCAATTTTCACGGGTATCCGTGGCTGATTCACCGCTTGGCCTACGGCCGCAAGAACAAGACTCTTCACGTGCGGGGATACAAGGAGAAAGGCAACATCAACACGCCGATGGAACTGGCCATCAACAACGAGACCGATCGCTTCAGCCTGGCCATCGACGCCATTGACCGCGTTCCCAAACTGCAGAGGATCGGGGGCCACGCCAAGGAGAAATTCCGCAACGCGCAGATCGCCTGCCGGGCCCACGCCTATAAGCACGGCATCGACAGCCCGGAGATTACTGGATGGCGGTGGCCGGAACAGTCAGCCTAACCTGATCGAGTGTGAGGCGTGGCCGGGTTTGAGCGACCCGGCCGCACAGTATCTGCTTGGTGCTGAGTGGACCACCCTCCAAGGCCGGTGCGAATGGATGGGTACAAGGCAGCCGTCTCACGGGCACTGCAGTTACAAGTAAACAGGAAAGCGGCAGTAATGAACGGAATGGGCCTATAAACATTAATGAAAATACTCGTGCTCAACTCGGGTTCCAGCAGCCAGAAGGCCTGCCTGTACGAAATTGGAACCACACTTCCGACGCATCCACCCGCCCCCCTGTGGGAGGGGAGGATCGAGTGGAGCGTCGATACTGCAGCGTTAATGGTGAAAAACTCAGAGGGAGTCGTCCTGAAAGAAGAGTTGGCCTTCTCCTCGCGCGAAGAAGTGATTCGGCATTTGCTGGGCACGTTGCGTGATGGGAAGGCGCGTGCCATTGCTTCCACTTCGGAGATCGATGTCGTGGGACACCGTGTGGTCCACGGTGGCCCGCATTTCGAGAACCCCGTAGTCATCACGCCCGAAGTGCGCTCGGCCATTGACAGCGTGTCCGCGTTTGCGCCGCTGCATATTCGCGCCGAGTTGGAGGGCATGAAGCTCGTCGAGAAACTTCGGGGCGATGTTCTGCAAATGGCCGTCTTCGACACCGGCTTTCATCGCCAGATGCCGCTATCGGCGGCCATCTACCCGGGGCCCTATGCGTGGTTCGTGAACGGCATTCGCCGCTACGGATTCCACGGCATCAATCACCAGTACTGCAGCGAACGCACCGCGCAATTGCTCGGGAAAGATCCAAAGTCGCTCAAACTGGTGACCTGCCATCTGGGCAATGGTTGTTCGGTGGCGGCAATTCACGGAGGCCGCAGCATTGATACCACGATGGGATTCACTCCGCTGGACGGTTTGATGATGGGTACGCGTTCGGGCTCGGTGGATCCCGGAATTCTGACTTTCCTGATGCGTCAGGAGCAGCTCGATGGACAGGACATCGACAAGGTGCTAAACGAAAAATCGGGTCTGCTCGGTATCTCGGGGCTTTCGAGCGATATGCGGGGTATCCTTGCCGGCATCCAAAAAGGTCACGAGAGAGCGAAGCTGGCATTCGACATTTATGTCCACCGTTTGCGAGCAGCGATAGGTGGCATGGCCGCCGTGTTGGGAGGAATTGATGCCCTCGTGTTTACCGCGGGGGTGGGCGAGAACTCCCCCGAGGTGCGAGCCGCGGCTTGCAGTCGATTGGAGTTTCTCGGCCTCAGGCTCGACGGTAAAGCAAACGCACGACCTTCTCTCGACGAGGATATCTCCACGGGAGATTCACGTGTGCGCGTCCTGGTGATTCGGGCTGAGGAAGACTGGGCCATCGCCAAAGAATGTTGGAAGCTGGCCCGGGCAAGCGCACCAGCGGGGACAACAACCGCGAGTGTTGCCGAGAAAGAGTCGCTCCGACTAGGCGAGAGAGCGGCAAGCGAATCGGGCATTAATTAAGTGCAGTAAAGGGATAAAGCCAGCATGAGCGATGTACTTCCGGTGTTGTATGTGGCACGTCACGGCGAAACGGCATGGAGTCTCTCGGGCCAACATACCGGCCTTACCGACCTACCTCTGACTCCGAATGGCGAGCGCAACGCCCGGCGGCTCGGTGAGCGGCTGAAGGGCATGACATTTGCCAAGGTGCTTACCAGCCCATTGCAGCGCGCGGCCCGAACCTGTGAACTGGCCGGGTTTGGCGCTGTGGCCGAGACTGATCCGGATCTGGTGGAATGGAACTACGGTCAATATGAAGGGCGGCGCTCGGCTGAAATCCTCGCGGAACGCCCGGACTGGCAACTGTTCCGGGACGGCTGTCCGGGAGGTGAGTCGCCAGCACAAGTGGGCGAGCGGGCGGACCGTGTGGTCCAGCGTGTCCGCACAGTTCCGGGAAATGTACTGCTCTTTTCCAGCGGACACTTCATTCGAGTTCTTGCCGCCCGCTGGCTGGCGCTCGGTCCGGAACCAGCGGGCAAGTATTTTCTCTTGACCACGGCGAGCCTGAGCGCGCTCGGCTATGAGCACAAGCTTTCCCATCCGGTGATCCGGCTTTGGAATGACGATCATCACGTGGCCGCGTGAGTCGCCCCAATCGTTCGCCGAGAAATTGAGGGTTTTTGATGTTGGATAGTACCGATTCAGGTAACTCAGATCAAAAGGACCTCCAATGAGCACAAAAGTCGTTAAAACCGCGGAGGACCCTCGCGTCCCTCCTAGAACGCCAGAAGAATGGCGCGCTTCAGAACTTCTCAAACAGTACGGCTGCGGCCCGATTGCATTCGCCGGTTCAGAGAACGCTTTTTATGACAGGCACTTGGTCTTCGACCGCGTCATCGACCCACAGGTCGCGACGGCGCGAGAGCGTTTCGAGGCGTTTTCACATTCGATTCGAGACGTCCTCGCACAACGCTGGGTGCTGACTAGGACCACGTATAACAAAGCCAATCCCAAACGTGTTTATTACCTGTCCATGGAATTTCTTCTTGGGCGCTCGCTGACGAACAACATATCCAACCTCCTGCTTAGCCCGTTGGTTCAGTACGCGGTGAAGGAGAAAGGGCTCGATTGGCTCAAGGTAGTTGAAGAGGAACCCGACGCAGGTCTCGGCAACGGAGGTCTGGGGCGGCTCGCGGCTTGTTTTCTGGACTCGATGGCCACAATGGAATTGCCAGCCACAGGCTATGGTCTTCGGTACGAGTACGGTATGTTCAAGCAATCCATTGAGGATG
>Ga0335081_10000952_pt1 | contig 46396 bp, 31 predicted proteins | sample Lox_Sample_35_FD_206713 | JGI IMG/M metagenome (GOLD analysis project Ga0335081, IMG submission 206713) | Soil microbial communities from Loxahatchee National Wildlife Refuge, Florida, United States - Lox_Sample_3.5 | ecosystem: Environmental > Terrestrial > Soil > Wetlands | place: USA... | reverse complement strand
TGCATCCATCATCGAAACAGTATCTCTAGCGACTGCGAACTTGGGGGCATTCTTGGAAATATTCAAAGTTCCTTGCAAAACATAGCTCTGATCGCTGGTTGTCAGGTCGGCGTATCTTTTTATCGTACCTGAAGCATACTTCGGCACATAAAATCCCTCCTTGCCATTTGACCCAGCGCTTTCAAAGTCCGCGGCGTTCCAAACTTTAGGCGGACCGGCGACGACCTGGTTGATGACAGAAACGTTGCTGACGTATACATTTCCATTCCAGGTTACGCCGTTGGGGCCACCGATCTGGATTCCATACTTCCTTAAATTGTCCGTGCTCTTGCTGTATGTATTGAAGAAAGAACCGGAACCAGTGTCCAGGATACTGGCTTGAGCAAGGTCAAAATACAACGGATACCAGACCTTCTTTGGAATATTGATGCCATTGTAAGTCACCGGACCATTGGGTGGCCAGTTCCAGCTGGGATCGCTCTGCGCCCACGTCTGGATATTGAAGGTGTCAGGGAATGTGGTGTCAACATATACCCACTGTACCAAGAAATTCTGACCCTGGGCGGCAAACCCTGGATCAGGTTGATTCCCAAATGAAGTCGCACCAGTTGAAGCTGAACCGTTTTTCAGCTGGCACACCATGACGCCAGTCTTGCCGGCAAGAGTAGTATCGCTCCAGTATGTGCTGTCGACCCAGCCGTTGTGCCACTGATTGGAGAACTTTGTGCTGTTCGGACCGCTCAGATCAGAACTAAAGTCGCCAAGCACGGTCGGTTTTGCACCAACAATAGAAATGTTAGCAATGTAGAATACGCCGGTCCATACCGAGCCCCATATTTGCATGCCGAGCCTTATCTGGTTGTTGACCGGATCAAAGGGTCCGGCAGAACCGACAGGATTCTGCAACGCAAGTTCAGTCAAAGGAGATGACAGCGGAAACCACGTATCCTTCGGAATAGCTGAAGCCTTCGTGTCGACTTCTTTCCAAGACCAATGCGTGTGATCCATTGCCCATATTCCTATCTCTGTCGTATCAGGCATATTCGCACTGCTCGGAATATAAATCCAGACAGTGAGAACTTGAGCTCCATTAACAGAAATGTTATCCGTCTGCATCTGCGCGTTGTTAGAGCCGATCAATGTCATGTGCCAGCCCACAACGTGCTTATGGACCGCCGCCGGATCAGCAGCGATGTAGATCGAATCTGAACCACCAGTATTTTGGACAAAGCCATCTAGCGTACTGTCTGCAAAGCTCGCGAGAACCTGAGCTCTCACAGAACTTGCGAGGAAAAGTAGCATGGCTATAAATAATACCGACTTCTTCATTTTTTACCTCCCTTAAGTGAATTTAATTAGTACAATTTGTATGAATGATATGACTTATAAAAAGCTTCTGCGTTGGAGCCCGCAAAAAGAAAGGACCGCCTGAACTCTGATCTAGTAAATAATTACTCGTCACGCCTCCGTGTTATAGCTAGCTGCTTAAACTCCTGCCAAGTTCATCATGTTAACATTAACATCGAATATTTTCCGAACCGATTCGATTTGTCAATTGCCAATTTAAATCGATCCGCCAATAATGTCAAGGGGTCGAAGCTGGATTCAAAAATTTTTTCAAAATATTTTTTCGGTTGAATCACCGAGAGGCAAAATGAGGTTTTTGAAGTAAATTCGACTAAAAAATCATTCACGACAGCGACTTTTACTTTTGCAGACATGATGAAGCATGCCGTTTGGACTCCCAGATATTTGATTTTCAGACCACGATACCCTAACTTACGCTGTTCAACAATCCATAAAACCGTTTCGATTGTTGCAAATGAAAGTAGGAATCTGAGAGCTTAGTGGAAAGAATAACAATTGATCATGTCGCCCGGAAGGCTGGGGTTTCAAAAAGTACTGTTTCGGCTGTCATAAACGCAAAAGGTTCCGTAAGGCCTGCGACGAAGGACCACATTCTCGAGGTGATGAAAGAACTCAATTTCCGCCCCAGGGGCGTTGCAAGGAATCTGAAAAACTCGTCATTGGACAAAGCGATAGCAATAATCACAAAAGATCTGTACTATCCTTTTTACACCGCTATCGCTTCGGGCGCAAAAGATTTCGCGAGGGATAAGGGATATGCCCTGATTCTCGCAAGCTCGGACAGCAATCAGGAATACGAGAAGAATCTATCGCATTTTTTTTCCATGAAGGACATCAAAGGTACGATAATATGTCCGGTTCTTGAAGGGACGGCGGAAATCGAACATCTCTTCAAGTTGAAAATGTTAAACTACCCCTTCGTCTTGCTAGAGGAAATCAGCGGGATACAGGCAAATGTCGTTACAATCGACAACATTAAGGCGATCAAGAAGGCGGTAAAATATTTGATGGAGATCGGTCACAAAAAAATTGTTCATTTCGCCGGCCCACCCCATGATTCACATGCTCAGGAACGCATGGAAGGATTCCGCTATGCCTTCAGTGAAAGTACGTCGGTCTTCGACAAAGATATGATTGTGCCGATAGGCTCTCAATATGAAAGCGCATATTCAAGCACGATAGATTACTTTAAGAAAAGAACCGTGGATCAATATCCAACCGCGATCGTATGCTTTAACGATCACCAGGCTCTCGCAGTTATGTCAGCATTAAGAGAGTTGAACATCTCCGTACCGGGGGATATTTCTATTGTCGGAATCGATGATATCTATTACTCAAAAAATTATCCTGTGCCGTTGACCACGATAAGAGCACCCCAATATGAGATCGGCAGAAGGGCCGCGGAAATTCTTATTCGTAATACCGAATCTCCGAGATTATTGCCGGTTGAAAAGGTGGTATTAGAAACAGAGTTTATTATCAGAGAATCGACAAGAGTGTTGACCGACTGATAGAAGACAATCCAGTAGTTCGCTTAACCAAATCTTCCGGCTGATATCGACATGTTCAATAATCCGCCGTCCATCTGACCATCGATCATGGATGCATCCCTGCCGCAGCGGCATGTGATGGAAGACGATTCCGCGGCGGGAGCCTAGTTTGTCTCAACATTACGTTTGGAAAGGAATTTCATCCCACTGAAAAGGGGAAATGAATTTATTATCCTGTACCCCTTTCCATTCTCCAACGAGATTGCTGCGGTATTCTTGCTATGCGGAGCGGGAGCAATGGTGCAGCCCTCAATCATGATGTTCTTAAAATCGGAGAATTCGATCCCGTTTGTGAAATAATTCTCCCTGACATCTCCCCATCTTATGTCCATATCGCGGAGCCGAATATCCCTCACGTGCTGCGCATAAAAAGCCGGGATGTCATGCTTGAATAATGAATACCGCTGATCGGTCACCGGACGGAGATCGAAGTTACCTCCGCAAGTCGAACCCAGCGGATCGTTCTCGATTGTGAGCGACACATCGTGGAAAGACACGTCTTCGATCTCGCTTTCATCCGATGAATACAAAAGTATTCCCGCCGCGCCCTCGGCGATAACATGGCTGAATTTCACTCCGCGGATATTTCCCAGCGGAACTTTCTCCTTGCCTCTTATTGCCTCAATGTTGATCGGCTCACCGTTTCCCCACCAATCTCCGGTAAATAATCGAGTCTGGATGTAAATGTTTGAGAACATTATGTTTCTGATTGACCCGGAATCCCTTACACAAAGGTGGATCCCCCGGTTGGAACTGTCGATTACAATATTGCTGAAGGTGTAATTCCTCATTTCATTTTGATCCCACCCCCCGACCCTGATCGCACTTGAACGGGAGACTATGTGACAATTAGTGACCGTTATGTTTTCGGAAACGTGCCTGAGGTTATTGTATCCGGGCAGATCAAAGTGGTACGCGTAGCCGACAGTCACGATCCCATCATCGCCTGTGCGGATATCGCAATCCGACATCTGTACATTGCTGCAGGAGGTAAAGTCTATCCCATCGTTGTTAGGAATCATGAGGTTGTTCCATATTCTAACGCCGGAGACTACGACGCCGTCGCAATCTGCAAGATGGACAGTCCAGAACGGCGAATTCGAGATCGTCACATTCCTGATTGTGACATTCCTGCAATCGGAAAAGATTATCATCTGGAAAGGCCGGTCGAGAGGAACAAGCGGACCGTCCCCCAACCCCGACGATACCTCGCGGAAATGAACCCCCTGTCGCGTGTACATCGTACCCGCGCCGTCAATTCTTTTCGATTTATTCAAATCCATGAACGAATCGCCACTCCCGTCGATATTTCCCTCGCCGGTTATGGAAACATTGTTTGCGTGCTCGGTATAGATTAGGCCGACTCTCTTTCCGTGGAGATAATAATCGGAAACCTTGTTGCTACCTTTTAGGACCGCCCCTCTTTCCAAATGGAGATTAATATTGCTGAATAGTTGTAGTGTTCCCGATATGAAAGTTCCGGTGGGAACTACGACAGTACCGCCCCCATTCTCTCTGCAGCTATCGATGGCTTTTTGAATTGCCGCAGTATTAATGGTCTTTCCGTCGCCGACAGCCCCGAAATCTCTGACATAATAAGTTTGCGCACAAGGTTGGACATACAGTGCAAGGGTAATGACAAAGGAGCAAAAAACTCTCATTATATTTCTCCTAACGCGGCCCAGCCGCGCTGATTGATTATGCTCGTCGATCACGCCAATTCTATGTTTACCGATGCGGAACTCAAGTCACCGCGGAAGTCGAATATGACAGAAATCATTTACTCAGCAGCAACTTTATTTCATGCCGGTCACATCAATGATATCGTACCGAATACAGTACGGCCTTTTTATTTAAGGACCATCATCTTCTTCGTAATTGAGTAACCGCCGGATCTTAATGAATAGAGATAGACGCCGCTTGTGAGCCTCGAAGCGTCAAAATTGACTTGGTAATCGCCCGCATTCATCCTCTTATTAACCAGATCGGATACCTTCTGCCCAAGCACGTTATAAATAGATAGATCGACTTGACCAGATCTCGGTATTGCAAACTCAATGGTTGTAGTTGGATTGAACGGGTTCGGATAGTTTTGCGAAAGTGAATAAACGATCGGCGTTCCAGGTACTCGTTTAATTCCGGCGGCCATCGTCCCATAAACATAAATCTCCGCTATCGAGTAAGCCCCATTTTCTTCTGCTTGGAGAAGGAAATCCAGATACCGTCCAACACCCTGCAACCCGCTTAAAGTCTCCACATAATTTGTTCCACCGGTGCCGCCGACAACCTGCTTCAATACGGACCAGTTGATTAAATCACTTGAAGCCTGCACAGAGTATTGTTTCGCGTAGGCTTTGTTTCCCCAATGGATAATTATTGAATTGATTGTATCTACCCTGCCCATATCGAGTTGTACCCACTGGGAAGACGATGAGCCCGCCTGCCATCTTGAAAAATTATTCTCATCCACGATGTTCTGAGGGTTGCTGAAAGACCATGCGACAGTATCGTTTGAAGACACAGTGACGGAAGCTTCGTAAGCTCGGTCAACCTGATCAGGCGGCAGTACATTTATTGTTATCGTACTCGAATCACGTTCATCTCCTTGCGCTATCAGCGTAAACGTGCTGGTGGCAGAGTCGGCATACTCAACCACGGAATCCTTTACCGGAACCGGTTTCCCATTCAACGTTACGTTCGACCCTTTCACCGCCTGCCAAACCAATGAGGTGTTCTCCCCGGTCCCGATTTCAAGCGGGGCCGCTTTAAACATTATGATCCTACCACTTGGTATTACGACAACCTTCACGATTGCGGTATCTGTAACCACTCCGGAGGCAATCATCGTATATGTCGAATCTTTGAGCGGTCTTACTTGCATGCTATCCTTTGGAGTCGATGAGACATCTATGTTATTTATTCTGACAGTTGAGCCAGGCTCGACATCCCATTTGAGATAAGTACTATCCGTTTTCTGTATAGTACTTTGAGTGGCCGTGAACAAATAAATCGATCCGGTCTTCGGGTAAAGGTTAATGACATTCCTATAATTCAGGAACATGTACTTCAGTGCGTCCCAAGCATCAGACTCGGCATTGGCGCCATTGTTTGGTGTATTAGGGAAATCCGTCCAGGACCATGCCAGCGCGCCTGCGTAACCATTGCTGTAAATAGTAGGATAGATGCTTTGGTCTCCTAATCCGTCAGTCGTCTGCATCCAAAACTCAGCGATGACCGTCGGTTTGTTCAATCCCCATGTTGAGAATGGGTGTGTCAACGGAGACAGCAGACTCGAACCATAGTTATAATAATGCACCGTATAAAAATCTAACGTGCCCAGGGAATCCCCGCCCGCAGCGATCAAACGATCATCGCGGTAATAGTTACTGTCAGCCTGCGCCGCGACTCTGTCCAGGTATTCGAGCATTTGCTGAGTCGTCAAATTGCCCCTGTGCGATAGGTTGAACTCGTCGGTCATCTTCTGCAATTCTGCCTGCGGCAAAGAGTTTATTGTTTCCAATTCCGAAATCTTGTTGCTTGCCGTCGGGTTGACGTCGGTCAGAGTCTGAAAACTCCCGGGGCCGGTGGTCACATGAGCCTTCGGATCCGCCCTGTGAATCGCTCCCGCAATCAAATTCGTAAACTGCTGAACCGCCGATACGGAAACGGATGGATCGACAGTATAGTACTGCGTCCCAGTAGTCATCCCGTTAGGCTCATTGCAAACTTCCCATGCAATAATTGATGTATCGCCTTTGACTGAATCCACTATCGGGGCAAGAGCATTCCTGATATACGCCATCGTATATGCCGTATCCGTTAACATATATTCGTTCGCATGCAATCGTGCCGTATCCACTTCCGTTATCCTCAACATGTCGAACGACCACAGACACAGGATCAAGCCGACATCATTCTGCTTCGCCAAATTCAAAAGGGTTTTTAGATTTGTAATGGTATTAGATCCTGGTCCCGTGACATATCCATTAGCATCATATGCGGGGGTCCCTGCCCCATTTGTATGCAGCCAAACTCTCAGCGCATTGCCGCCATATAAATGAACAGTGTGAAACTCGGTATTAAACTGTGCGGCATTGATAAGGTCTGGGCCAAAATCATTCGCAAAATTCACCCAAGCTACATTTATACCGTTGAGAAAAACATTTCTTCCAGCAAAGTGTACTAGATTCGTATCGGACTGTGAGAACGCAGAGTCAGGAATCTCAATTACAAGGATCAAAAGCAAAAGAAGAAAATTCCTGATCATCGCTGAAAAGACAGTATGATAAGTTTTCATAGACTCTCCTTAAATCTATAACGCCAAATTCTGACTTCATTTATCAATTTCGAGTGAATAAACCTCTCCATCAGCTATGTAGTTTGTTCCAAGGAAAAAATCAACACAAGAATTCAAGCATCCTATCGGATGAGCCCGGACGACTCAATCTTCTTGATAATCACATCCGCGATCTTCCTGTGAGTTGAGACGCTCGGATGTCCGTTTGCGACATAACCGCCCGGATAAAAATCAAAATGCGTGAAATATATATCGTGTCTTTTTTGAGAATGCTCTTCATTGACAACTCTCTCAACATTTCGCTCTATCCATTTTACAGGAGGCGAAACCGCAATGATCGAAACTCCCGGATATTCCCTACGAATCAACGAGAGCAACTTGTGATAGTCTCTCCGGAAAATCAGAGAATTCTCTTGCGAGACTTTTCCGCTTTTCTCTTTCAGGCCGGAATAATCGTTGAGTCCAAGGCAGACCACGACTAAATCCGGGGTCCACCGTTTGAAATCCCATTTCGGCTCGCTCGATTCCATCAATGTGCGATCATAATATTGCTGCATTGAAATATCGAACTTTCCCTGCCAATCGCAAACCGTTCCAATCCCTGACCGCGCGATTATATGATACTGGGCATTATAATGTTGTGCCACCATTACTGCAAAGCCGCTGTCGATGTCGGTCACTGGAAACTTAGCTTCCCATTGCATCACAGAGTCTTTCGCCTCATTGCCCTCAGCCGCCGTAAATGAATCTCCAATGAATTCTATTTTCCGGACTGGCGGAGCGGGAGGTGGACACAGCGAGCCGCTATCCGCGAGCAGGATCCCGGAGAATGAATATATTCCGAACGAAATGTTTCTTTGACTAAATCGCAGTAAATGGCGTCCGCTCCCAAGACTATCCGCAAGGATATAATCAGCATCGCCGGCTTTGTTGCCATGCAAAACGGGGCGCAGTTCGCCGTCTATATAAACGTCATAATAGTTTACAGTGTCGTTCATTCTGACGCCAATACTGTCGCCGTAAAATCCCGTCTCAATAAAAATTCCCGGCCACGAATGCCGCGGATGAAGAGAGTCCGCCATGTCCCACCGGCCGAAATATTTGATGCAAGAATCGTTCGCAGGAAAAAATTTTGCTGCAAGAGCTGAACTGCTGAGTCCAAATATTAAAATTAAGAGACCGCTGCCCCAGCGAAGGAGTAGTTTCATGGTTCCTGCTTTTCTAAAGGTAGCCCATTATTTCAAAAGCACCATCGCTTTTGTTTCCATCAGACTCCCCGTGCTCAGACGGTAAAAGTAAATTCCGCTTGATAACCTGCTGCCGTCGAATTTCACTTCGTGCGCGCCGGCCTCTTCGATTTCATTGACCAGCGTCCCGACTTCCCTTCCAAGCAAGTCGTAGACTCTCAAAGTCACACGGCTCATCGTCGCAAGCTGATAGCTGATCGCCGTTGTCGGATTGAACGGATTCGGGAAATTCGGAAAGAGCCTGAAGGAAGGCTTATGAATATTATTTCCCTCCGTCTTTACGCTTGTGGGATTTGCAAGACGAATTCGGTATAAGGTTTTCCCTGCAGTTATATAAAGAGTTTTCCTATCATGGTCTCCCCAATTGCAATTAGACGCCACGTCGGGGCTTGGAATCAAGATAGTGTCGACGCAACTTCCATTCGAACTAAAAACCCAAACACCAAGCGGTCCCGCGCAAAAGAGATTACCCGAGGAATCGAACTTCATGCCATCCGCGTATCCTGTCGGCCTGATGGTCGCAAATACCTGCTTATTCGCCAACACCGAATCGTCGACGACATCCCAGACATATACGATGCGGGCCTGCGAGTCGTTGATGTAAAGCTTGGACTCATCGTTAGAAAAACAGATCCCGTTCGGGAGACTGAGCGAAGAATCAAGGAGTCGGACCGACCCCGCCGGGCTTATTCTGTAAATGCCCGCAAAACTCAACTCGCGACTTTGCCCGGAGGGGACGTTAAACGGCGGATCAGTAAAGAATATGGATCCGTCGGACCTCACGACGACATCGTTGGGGCTATTGAATTTCTTCCCCTGATAAGTCGAGGCGAGTGGAGTGATCGTTCCGCTTGAATCCATTCGGACAACCCTCCGGAACCCCATCTGGCAAAACACAAGCCGCCCCTGATGATCGAAAGTCATTCCGTTTGAACTATCGGAAGGATTTAGGAACGGAGTCGCGATGCCCGTTTTCGGGTCGTACTGGTAAATCTTGTTTCCCGCTATGTCCGAAAAAAGAAGCGTGCTGTCTGTCGCCGATTTTAATCCCGGCCCATCATACCACACAGGTCCCTCCACCTGCAGGAAACCTGTATGGAGTTTTTCAACCTTGGCCCCCGCCGGAACCGGCGATTGCGCAAAAGATGTCGCCGAAATTAGAATCAGCAAGAGAAAAATTTTCACTTTCAAAATTTTTGATATCAAGTTATTCCTCCGACATTGATAATTATTCATAATGAACCGGGTATGTTGTTATTTAAGAAGAAGCATTTTTCTTGTCGAAACATAACCCGCGGTTTCTAATCTATAGAAATACACTCCGCTTGCAAAACGCGAACCATCAAGAGCGACGCTGTGCCTCCCGGCCGCTTGGGTCGCGTTAACAAGTGTCGCAACATCTCGACCAAGCACATCATAAACTCTCAACGTCACACGACCACCGGCTGAAAGTTGATATGTAATTTCCGTCGTTGGGTTGAACGGATTGGGATAATTTGAGAACAGCATTGTCCTTTCCGGCAGCGAATTCCCACCACCAGCGAACAGTGTTGCCTTGTCGACCAGTTGGTCGGGTGGGATATTTCCTTTGTCATAATAATACCATTCCTGACCGAGGTTAATATAAGTCAGACCGGTGTTATTTATAACTATGGCATCAAAAGAAATATTCGGAGGCACTGTGTCTCGGGAATGCACCTCAACGGCAACCACATTCTTTCCGTCTTTCAAATAGGCAGATCGATCCTGACTGCTCATTACGATTGACGTTGCCAGTGTCATCGGACCCTTTGCGTAGGTATCGTATGAAACATCAGCACTTGGATCGATATTCACTCTGCCGATCTCTTTCCCATTTACATATGCGACAGCACCGTCGTGACCTTTTACGTAGACACGGAAATCAAGCATGGAGGCAACATCGCTAAGGTCCACTGTTTGCCTGAAATAAACGGTTGTTGCGGAAGAGACTTTCGTGCTGTCGCCTGGTGCTCCATCGTTGCCCAGCGGAGCCTTCCCTAATTTCCATTCGGAAAGATCGTAAGCGGTCGAACCGTCCCATGTTAACAAAGCTTTTGTCGTGTCGACGCTGAAGCGTACCACGACAGAAGTGTCCATCGTTATACCGTAAGCGTTCTTCGCTCTTAGATAATAAGTGTACGACTGTCCTTGCTGACATGATAATACTGTAGAATGGATGCGAGTCCCGGTTACGGCAAATTGATTCTCCATCTCATCGTATGGTTTGTCCGAGGTGCTGTATCGAACCGTATCGTACTCTGCAGTTCGAACATTTAGGGTATACGTTGGCGTCGTCACGACAAATAACGAATCAGGATAACGCACAATTGATGGAGGAGTTGTTTCATTGAACGGAGTCCAAGCATCGATTGTATCGATCAACGCGATCAGCGTGTCGGCAATTTTCTGATGAGTGGCGACGTTAGGATGTCCTCCGTTCACATAACCGCCATTGTAGTATGGAAAATAAGAATAGAAGACGTTCGTGTGTCCGATGGCATTTTCTTCAGAAACAACTTGAGCAATTGTATTCTGCAGCCATGTAATTCCGTTTGCGGCCACCGCCAGGATCTTCGCATGGGGGTACACATCCATTATGTTTGAAATAAAAGTGTGATATTCTTCTTTGAATGTGCTCGTGTTAGCCGCCGAAATGGTCCCGGTAGAATAACCGCCCCAGCCGTTGTAGTCGTTCAGACCGAGACAGATTACGACGAGATTCGGTTTCCATTTTGAAAAATCCCATGCGGGTGCAGTTGCATAGGCCACGGTGCTGCCAAAGATACTCGGAAGGTTGTTGGCATAGTTCCCAAGATAATCGAGAACGAGTCCCCAACCGGAGTGTGCTGTCACGGTATATTGCGCCCCATAGTGGCGGGCTATGATTGATGGAAATCCTTCATATAGATCGGTCCAGTCGCCGCTCGGCGCTGCATCCGTGCTGTCCCACAAATTTCCCGACGCGCAGGTGTAGGAATCCCCGATGAATTCAATTCCTCTTGAGGACGCCGAGGGCGGCGGAACAAGCGTCCTGCCACTATCGAGAATAAACCCGTTGAAGGAAAATTTCGTCCAGTTCGTCTCGTTTCTCAGCGTGATCAGAATTGTGTGAACGGTGTCTTGAAGTCCTGTCTTCAAAATGTACGATGAAATGCCCGATCCCGTACCATGAAAGTCAATGAACGTGGTATCGTCAATGAAGACATTATAATAACTGAAGTTATCATTAAGACTAATGCCGATGCTTGTCCCTTCAAATGCGGCAAATATATAGACTCCAGGCCACGAATGCGTCGGTGCCAGTGGATTTGAGAAATCCCATCTGCCGTAATACTGGATGCTGGGATCATTGGCTGGAACTAGGTTCGAGGAGTGGAGTGAATTATTGAGCCCAAACGTCATAACCAACACGATTGTAAGAGGTATAGAATGTTTCATCCTTTCATGCTCCTTGAAAACTAATCCTGCGGAAACTTCTGGCTCAGTCCTGCCGATTATTCATTATCCGCATTGTTGGTGAACTGTTCATCGATGAAAACTTTATGCGTAATCGTTCTCGGATCACTGAACAGCTCTTTGATTTGTTCGTCGGAATTGTTGGTGTGCACAAATTCCGCCCATATCATGAAATATGTCCAGTCAGACTGGTCTCTTAAAATCTCCGGCGTCGGTGCTTCTTCAACCTCGCCGAGAGCGACTAGTTTGCCTTTCGAGAGATCGAGCAGCTGATCGTAGTTGCTCCGTTTGTAATCGTTGCGATAGATATCCGCTGCCAGCACATCGACGTAATCCGAGCCAGGGAAAAAATCAGCGTAATCATAAGCCTCGTCGTTGGGCAAGTTCCGCGGCGAATTCGGCCCCCAAACCCAGATGAGATTGTTCAAATGGAAATAATTTACATACCGATCATACATCATCTTGTACAATCTTGCCGATCCATCGGGGCCTTTTCGATTCCCCCACCAAAACCAGACACCGTTCATTTCATGGTAAGGCCTCCACAGAATGGGAACGCCCAGATTCTGCAGCGCTTTAAGGTAAGTGGCAACTGCATCCACCTGAGACAACCACCGTTCGTACAACCTGGTCCCCGGGGTTATCAATTCCTTCCACTGTTCATCGGATAACTTTCCTTGTATGCTGGTTCTCCAATCGAATGGCGGTTCATCTGACGGCCGCCCTTGGTGCCACATCAGGGTTACGATGTGGCCTTCGAGAAATTGTTTGTATACTTCCTGGATAAGCTGCGAAGCATAGCCCGGTTCGTAATAATCGACGAAGTCATAGCCCAGCAATTCCGGAGATTTTCCCGTAAGGGCCTTTATGTAATCGGAATAAATATATTTGTCTTCGGCACCTGCAAAAACCTGGAGACCGGAAATCGTCTTCCTCCCTCTTATCGAATAAAGGTATGCAAGCAGCTTCTTTGCGGCCGGGGTCGCATCGTGGTTCACGGGCGCGTAAACAGTTTGAGAGTTATAATCCACGTTTTGGGGGCTGGTCTGCCCGACTGCTGAACAACCTCCGATAAAAATAATAGCTGCTATTTCCTTAACCAATCGATTTCTCCGTTTGCAAAAACTAGAGGTCATCATCTTCCCATCAAAACATAGGACAAACTATTCAATCCGGCAAGTCATCGCACGGGTTTTAATCGAGACAAGCATGGTCAATTTTCTGAACTGCGAGCCAATCTTTTCATACAGTTCTCAAGTCCTCGCGTGGTATGATAGTTACATTTCCAAATCGAAGATTTCGACCCCAGTTCGAGGTTCGGGGCCTCGTCGATGCCGCCCCAGAACCAGCCGCCGTATTTGTGATCGATGAGATACCTCTGGACATAATCCCACTGCACGCAGAATTTCAAATAGTAATTGTTCTCATCATCAGGAAATAGCTCCGACATCATTAGAAAAGAGTTTAATGCTTCAATCTGAGACCACCACTCTTTTGTGGACAACACAATCGTTACTTTGTTATCACCTTTGAACTCATATCCGCCGTCGTAGATTCCGCCTTTCTCCTTGTCCCAGCCGTTTGCCAAAGCGAAATCATCAAGCTGTTTGGCAATACGGAGCGTCGTCGTGTCGTTCTTGAGGCCTAACGCCTTTGAAGTTTCGAGCAACAGATAAGCCGTCTCGACATCGTGCCCGAACGAGATGTGGTCTAATTCCAAATGTGATTTTCTATTCTCTTCAGTTGAATCCCGGTACGAAACCAGAGTCCAGTCGCGATTGAAGAATAAAGTCATATATCCCTTGCTGCCGACGACTATGTCTCTTATTTCATGGAACAGCATGTCAAGCCGCTGCCTCAAGGTCTCGTTTGGCCAAACATCGTATAGCTCGGTGAAAGCCTCCATCAGGTGTATCATGGAGTTCTGATCTTTCGGTGGAATCCCTTTGTACCAATCCTTCTGAGGATCACCGTTCACCAAAAGGTTTTGGAAATAACCGCCATACTCAGGATCATAGCTGTGCTTATCCAGCCACTCAAAAGTCTTAACGGCAAGATTCAGTGCAGCAGTGTCTCCAAATGCCCTGTAATATGCGGCAAGACCGTAAATCGCAAAACCGTTTCCGTATGCCGTCTTCCCGGCGGGTCCGTATCCGAACGAGATCGGTTTCCCTTCGCGAGTAACGAGATCATAGAAGCCGCCGTGGTCTTTGTCCCACATTACATTTTTTAAAAACACAAAACCGTGACGAGCATATTCGAGGTAAGGCTCTTTCTCTTTGTAAAAAATAGATCCTGTCGAAAGAGACCACACATGGCGCGCCTGCGTGACGATCATCTTCGCCTGTCGTCCTTCCAATTGCCACTTATAGTTGATGTCGCTGAAGTAACCGCCGTCGACCGTGTCTATGCACAGTGGATAGAACAGATCGAACTCGCTCTTCAAAGCGGATCTAAGTTCCGCTAAGATAGTGTCCTTATTGGTCTCTATGCTCTGTTCGTGTCCGGAAGACTCGGCAGGATTTTGCGCAAGTGCAGTCAGAAGTGGCAACACCGCGAAAGAAAACGTATATCGAGCGTGCAGATGAAAACAATTTCCCATGGTCATCTTATTAAACACAAAGTAAACTATTTTGGCCACTCGGTCAACGAGACAAATGCGTCTCCGTTCTCAATGTGAAGTTAAATGATTCGGAAAACGTCATCTTCACGTAGTCGAACAAGAAACGGTAAAAATTCCGTTCAACACTGGTGAAACATTCTCACTTTTCCGGAACTTCCGCCGGCAAAATCGGCTGCACGGATTCAACTGATAATGTTCTGCTCAACAAGCCTTTCGACGATGCAGTTATCGTTATCTGACCGAATATTTTTTCAGATTCAACGATAACCTGCGCAAGACCGTTGAACGCACGGCGCTTCCACGAGCTTGACGGCGTGATGACCTGAACTAATCCCGGATCCGTATTCAGAATTTCCCACTGATTTCTTTTTACCAAAGGTGGTCCGACCACAGCATAAATGTTCTTTCCGGGATGAAGATAAGAGTGGTCAAGCACGTACTCCTGGCCAGACGCCTCCCTTGACACGTCTTTCACAATGAGGTGACCATTTATGTAAACCGTTTGGACCTGGCATACGCTTTTTGTCAAAAGCGTAATTCGTGATGAATCTGTAATCTGCGGCAAGTCAAAAGTTCCGCGAATCACAACGATCTTGGACGAATCCTGTGGAATACGGCTCTCACGATCCTGCTCGGCAAACGCCGGATCCCAATTAGAATCATCGTAGTCCGGTGTTACTTCCAAAGTATTCCCTGAGCTTCCGACGGCGTGGATTTTCAATCCCGCGATCCTGATCGCGCTTACTGTCTCAAGATACTTCTCGGGCTCGTGAGAAGACGGATCACCATTCCCGACTCCGATAATTTTTCCCGGCCCCTGAAGCCCGAAAACAATTTCATTGTCTCCATCCGGCACCGCTCTCCCCAACGAGTCGACAACTTTCACCGTTATCACCGACACGTCTTCCCCGTCAGCATTTATCGTATCTCTGTCCGGAATAAGTTGAACAGCCACGGGATCCGCTGTAGTTGCGACCCTGTCTGCGACACCTTCTTTTCCGGCATCATATCCCACCGCCTCCAAAGTTCCGGGTTCGTATTTTACGTCCCATGATACATGAGAATATTTTGGCACAGACTTTCGACCTAAACTTTTTTTATTGAGGAAGAGCTCAACTTCGTCGCAATTACTATAAGCCCAGACATCGACTTTCTGTCCCTCTGTCCAATTCCAGTGCGGGAGCAGATGAAGAAGAGATTTATCAATCCAGCATGATTTCAAATAATAAAACATGTCCTTCGGGAAACCGCAGAGGTCCATGATGCCGTATTGAGCAGTTACCTGCGGCCAGCCTATCGGATTAGGCTCACCGTGGTAGTCGAAGCCTGACCAGAAAAATAAACCGGAGAGAAACGGACGTGCCGCATAAAACTTGAAGCCGTTTTCAATACCGATATTCGGATCCTTGCGGTCGATAGCTACAAGGTGCGCGTCAGAACGATCTTCTGTATAAACTCCCCGTGTTCCTTCAGAAGACGATTCTTCCGTTCCCATACTCGGTTGATTTGGAAAATCCGCATGTTGCTTGTCGATGTCCCCGTTGAAAATGTAATTGAATCCCATCACATCGATTACGGTAGAGATTCCTTGACCCCATCCGCCGCTGACTGCAGCGGTAGTATGGCGGGACGGATCGAGTCCCTTTACAAGATCTCGCATGGTAGAAATGATACGGGCACCCTTCTCGTTTCCTTCGATAACCCACTCTTCATTTCCCAGCGACCAGACAAAGACACTCGGATGATTTCTGTCTCGAACGATCATGGCCTTCAGCTCGTCAAGCTCCTCGGGACTGCTCCCCATCAGACGGTTTTCATCGATGACCAGCATACCGAGACTGTCGCATGCGTCCAGGAAGGCAGGACTGGGAGGGTTATGCGCGCATCTAATCGCATTGCTTCCCATCGCCTTCAGCTGCTCGATACGGAATACCTGTAGAGGATCAGGCACTGCTGTGCCGACACCGGCAAAATCCTGATGGACGTCTGTCCCTTTTAATAACACATGTTTGCCATTGAGGAAAAATCCTTTATTGGGATCGAAGGAGATTGTCCGAATTCCGAATCGGGTTTCGTATTGATCGACAACCAAATCTCCAGAAAAAACTTTCGTCACCAATTTGTATAGATATGGATTTTCAGGCGACCACAATCTGGGGATCGGCACTCCCATCGTGCACGTGAAATCTTTTTCCTTTCCCTGAGCAAGAACCACCTTTTCAAATTTTCCGCCCGCGACGGTTTCACCTTTCGCATCGATGATGGTCTGGCCAAGACTGATCGGCATATCCTTCTTCCCGTCATTTTTCACCGTGGCTGTCACGGTGACCGTAGCGGAATTGCCTTTCACTTCGGACATGACGAAAGTTCCGTTCGGCGCGATGTGCACCGGAGACGTTTTGTTCAGCCACATATCTCTATAAATTCCTGCACCTTCGTAAAACCATCCTTCCTCCATCGTCGCATCTGCGCGAACGGCTACGACGTTTGTGCCTCCATAGTTCAAATAGTCAGTGATGTCATATTCAAAAGCGGAGTAGCCGCTGTGGTGTTCGCCGAGATAAAACCCGTTGACCCAGACCTGCGAATCCCTGAATATGCCGTCAAACTGGATGCTGATTCGCCTGCCGAGATCCGATTCCGGAATGGAAAAAGATTTCCTGTACCACCCGATGCTCGTCGAAGGAAATTTCTTACCAAGCGGTTTGTATCCATGACTGCTGCTGGCCGTCGAATCAAACGGGAGCTCCACAGCCCAATCATGTGGAAGATCTACGATTCGCCACGCACGGTCATCAAAACTGAACGACTCGCCTTCGACTTCGCCGTCGTGACCTCCTGCCTTGGCAAAGTAAGAAAAGTATGCCGTACCGGTTCCAAAATCTTTCGATGGATCACAAGAGTTCCCTAATGCAAATCGCCAGCCGGAGTTCAGAAGCAAATGTTCACGAACCGCCGGTTGTTCCGGAAGCGGCTTTGATTTTCCGGCTGCGGGCACGGCCGCCAGGATCGCCAGGAATGAATTGAAGAGTGCGAAATTCATAAACAGAAAAATTTTTCTCATTTCTTTGCCCTTGCTTAAGTTTCCCTACTTGACCGGGGTTAATCTCAGCAACACAACGTCGCGAGATTGAATGTCTTCGATAAAACTGCTTGCCGTGGTCGAAAGATTCTGTTTGTGCCAGATATCTCGAATACTATATGTACCTTTAAGAAACGGTAGAGAATTCCAATCTATTCTAATCTTGAAAGGATCGGTGCTTGAGTTGAAAACGCAGATTGCCCACGCACCGTTTGATAATTCCTTCGCCCATATTTGCTTGCCGATCTGGTCCATGTATCTGAAGCCCTGTTTTCCCAATGAATCCTGATCGATTGCAACGACTTCCTTGTTCGTGAGAATGTCGCGAATTTCCTCGGGCATATTTCTTACATCATTCCCCGCCATCAGAGGCGCGGCGAGCATGCACCATAGAGTAAAGTGAGCCCTTGACTCAGCGAGCGTCAGACCTTTATTGCCAACCTCCAGCATGTCGGGATCATTCCAGTGATCCGGTCCTGCGTATTGAGTGAGCTCCGCTTCCTTGTCGAGGATGTATTTCCACCCCATCGAGTAAACCCCCTGGCAATCGTAACAATCGGTGATATCACCGGTGGTCCGCCAGAGATGTCCGATCTCCGGGCCCCAGATCCAGGGCTCGTTCGTTCCCCATTCGCAGATGCTGAACACCACCGGCCGACCCGCGTGGTACAATGCGTCTCTCATTGTCTTGTATGTCTCCTCCGCATTGGCCGTACCATGATTACACCAATCGTATTTCAGATAGTCGACTCCCCATGACGCGTAAGTTCTGGCATCCTGGTACTCATGACCGCGTCCGCCGGGAAAACCCGAGCATGTTTCGGTCCCCGCGCAATTGTGGATTCCGAATTTGAAGCCGTGCGCGTGAAGATAATTTCCAAGAGCCTTCATCCCGTGTGGGAACCTCTTCGGATCAGGAAAGATATTTCCGAGACTGTCTCTCTGCATCGCTTCCCAACCGTCGTCGATTACTATATAGATGTATCCGGCATCCCACATCCCATTCATTATCATCGCATCAGCAACGCTCTTGATAAGATTCTCGTCGACGTTCGTCGCGAAGGTGTTCCAGCTGTTCCATCCCATGGGTGGAGTCAGGGCAAGCCCATCAAATTTTTGGGCAAATGCAGAAATCGAAGCAAGCATCAAGAAAGTAAACACAATTTTTCTCATGGATGAAGCCTTCCTATTTTGAAAATTTCGAGATGTGAACACGAAATCCCAACAATATCGAGACCCGAATGTTCGAGAGACGGCATTTATGTTTTTGGTGCTGTCATCTGTTTGGAATCTGTATCGTTTGTTTTGAGATTTCTCCGGTAAAGGTCTTAAAAGCTATTCCTTTCATAAGCCTCAATTATTCGATCGATCTTTTCATTTGTCTCCGCCCGGACGATCTTTCTTTTGGGATCGGCATCGAACCACGCCAGGGTTTTTCTCACGCCTTCGTTGAATGGAATGGTGGCTTTGAAATCGGGAACAAAAGTCTTGATTTTTGTATTGTCAAAGATGGCACAGTGTGATTTATCTCCCAGCAGCGTTCCTATCATGGACTTATCTAATCGGCAGATAAAATCGGAAGATATGTGAACGATCTGCGCCTCAACATCGAAAGCATCGGCAGTCGTCCGATATATCTGATCCCACGTCAAAGCCTCGTCCGAAGTGATCTGGAAAGGATGACCGACCGCTCTCTGATTTCCAAGAAGTCCGACAAATCCTTTGGCGAAATCTTCAGCATGTGTGATTGTCCACAGCGAAGTCCCGTCGCCATGCACTATCACTTTTCTTCCTTTCTTCATGCGGTCGATTACCGTGTACTCGTCCCAGCCGCCGATGGCGAGCGGGATAACCGTGTCGTAGGTAAATGACGGCCGGACTATCGTCGCTGGAAAACCTTCTTCTCTGTACGCACGATTGAGTTTTTCTTCACAGGCAATCTTGTTTCGTGAGTATTCCCAAAAAGGGTTGCACAAAGGTGTCGATTCGGTGATGATCGGAAATGACGGCGGCTTTTGGTAGGCGGATGCGGAGCTGATGAACACATATTGCTTCGTCTTCCCGCGGAAAAGTTCAATATCTCTTTCCACTTGATCGGGGTTGAAGGCAATCCAATCCACGACGACATCCCACTCATGCTTTTTCAGAACAGAGTTTAGAGCAGATGGATTCGAAATGTCCACTTTGATTAATTTCGCACCGGGAATTTTCACTTTTCTCTTTCCACGATTAAGCAAATGCAAGTCGATGCCACGGCCAATGCATAATCTGCTTACAGAAGTACTTATGTTTCCGGTGCCGCCGATAAATAGTGCTTTCATGTTTTAACCCAGCTTATAAATTGAATAAGTCTGCCCAGGCACGATTACTGATATTTTCTTCCCATCTTTGTTGATTGCGACTTCCTTTCCGGCTAACAGCGTCATCTTCGAGTATGGAATATTCAAATCGAACTCTGCTTTAGTTTCCGTCGCCGACGGATTTAGAATGACAATGACGACATCCCTGTCCCTGGCTCTCGCGTATATGAACGGGTAAGAATTTTTCTTTGCATACAGGGGTACAAATTCTGCATAAGCGGCTAGGGCGGGCTCTGTATTCTTCAGCCTGATCAATCTCCTCGTCCTGTTGAGGAGAGAGTTCCGATCATTTTCCTGTGCATCAACGTTTGGTGCATCCGCCGCCGGATCGATCGGCAAATAAAGTTTTTCCGTAGAGGCAGTGGAGAAACCTAAGTTTTTGTCTTTGTTCCATTGCATCGGCGTTCGTGCACCGTTCCGCGGTCGATATGCTCCTTCGACCTGGGGCCAGTCTTCCGGCATCTGACGCATCCCGATTTCATTTCCATAATAGATGAATGTCACGCCCGGCATCGTCAGCCCGAAAGCATAGATTATCTCAAGATCGTTGTCGCTGCGCTTGTTTCCCAATCTGGCGTTGTCGTGATTCCCAAGAGGCAGCGAGATATAACCTTTCCCCTTCGTGGCATCATACTGTTCCATGAACTTACCAAGAAAAAATGTGATGTCACCTTTCCCTTCCATATCGAAATAGCTGTGTCCTTCGGAATAGCCGTTGAGTATCCTCCAGCTTTCTTTCTGGAAAAGATCGTTGTATCCTTCGAACCAGTGAAAGAAATCCGCGTGGAAGCAGCCGTCGAGAGCGTCAATCGGATAAGACCACTCCGACACGATGAAAGCTTCAGGAAAATCTTTCTTTAGCATTTCCCTAATCTCCCGCCAGAATTTTTTTGTGCCATCTTCGTGAGTCTTGAAGAACTGTTGGTTGCCTTCGACGTTGCCGGTCTTTACGAGCGCTCCTGCCATGTCGGCCCGAAAACCATCCGCACCCATCTCCATCCAGAAGCGAAATACTTTTTTCATTTCCTCTCTCACGGCAAGAACATCCGGATGATCGATCGGCAATTCCCAGTTCTGGACGGCGTCCGGCGATGCAAATCCGTAATTCAAAGCCGGTTCGGAATAATAAAAGTTCAGCATGTACTGACCGTTTCTTGTCCCGTAACCTTTTATAAACGAGCCCTGGTACTCTTTCGGAGGATTCAGCCAGACATTATCCGTCCAGATGTACCAGTTCGAGTGTTTCCCTTTTTCCTGCTTGGCCGATTCCTTAAACCATGGATGCTCCATGGATGTGTAGCTCGCGACGAAATCAAACAGGATCTTCAAGCCGCGTTTGTGGGCTTCATCGAAGAGTCTTTTCGCATCGTCGTTCGTTCCGTATCGTGGAGCGACCTTATAATAGTCCGAAATGTCATAGCCGCCATCGCCGAACGGCGACTCGAAAAATGGGTTGACCCAAACGGCGTCGACGCCGAGGCTCTTTATGTAGTCTAACTTCTGAATTATTCCCGGCAGGTCGCCTATTCCGTCGCCGTTGGAATCATAAAAACTCTGAGGGTAAATCTGATAGAACACTGCATGGTGCGCCCATTCCGGAGTGTCGGGAGGAATAGCGTATTTACCAGTTATTTCATACCCTGAAAAGTCGGTCGCGACATCCAAATTTGTTTCCCTGCCGCGAAAAGCATTTGCTAAAGCATCCGCTGGTTTGGACCCATTTAAAAGTCCAAGACCTGCGGCTGCAGTGACAACCCGCCCTATGAAGGAACGTCTATTGAAATTATTTCCCATAACAAAAGCCTCCTTGCCTGATGGAAGAACTTAAAGAATGATCTTGTCGAAATGATCAGTAACAAAATCTCCGATAATTTTTTTTTGCAGTTCGGTTTATATGCTATCTGGAGTTTTAATCTAAGGCGATTGAAAACGTATTTCAAGTGAAACGGGACAAGCTCAATTCTTTCCCTTCAAGGAAGTGGGATTGTTTATGTTAATCTCCGATGGAGACATTGCGGGACAATGCGGGCATTGACTAGCGTGGCTTCCTTGCCGTAGATGCGGCAAGAACAACAGTCCCCAGTGTCGATACAGTTTCGAGGGGTGTCTGATTCAACCTGATCAGTCTGAGAAGATCTTACTGATAATCTGAAGGATTGCGGTCTAATAAATCTCGCACCGGACCGACAAGATACACGCGTTTCGGCGGGACATTAGAAGTGCTGATGTCTCCTGTCACTAGCGTGTTACAATACGCTCTCTATTGATGCCAGGAAACCGTCTCTGTCCCAGATTTCCGTTCCCCAAAGACCGACAGAGGCAATCTGTGTTGCAATGTTTTTCGCCTTCTCTTCGGCGGCTTCCTTTGATGCAGCCGGGACGACGATGCTCATCTCTCCTGTTTCCAGGTAGACCGGCATGAGACGGATCCTCGATGGATCGAGACTAAGCGGCCTTAGTTCGATGACCTCGAGGTTCTGCGAGATCCTTACGCGCCAGTCCATCAGGACTGAGACCTGCTGTTTGCATTTGATGTTCTCCATGATCCACCTGCAAGTTTTTGTTTACCTGCGTTACTCGTCCAAGCTCAAGCTCAATTCATTTATATCAACAAACGAGCCAGGAGTATGATGCTAAATCGCCTCAAATTCGCAAGAAACGATTACAAAAATGGAATTGCGATACCGACTGGTAACGTGGCTGTGGAGAAATTTAGACCTGCGCAGGAGCCAAATAATATGAGCCGAAACTCAGGGCAGCATCATGTAAATGCTGTGCGATTATTTCATGAAGTCCCTGACATGGCATTGTTACAATGACAGTTGATGCACATGCATTAAGGTGCAACCAGCCTGTAGCTTACAAAAGCGAAACGCTTGCTGTCGGGAGACCATGATGGCACATTTATCGTTCCCTGCCCGCCGAAAAGAGTTGTAAGAACTTTCGGTACGCCGCCGGATGCCGCCATGATTCTTAGAACGACATCTTTGTTTGCAGGATGTCCCTGCACGCTTTTGTCGTATGAAACAAATACGATCCACTTTCCATCCGGTGAGGGATGCGCAAACCAGTCCCCGTACTGATCGATCGGCGTCACCTGGACCTGGTTGGATCCGTCGGCATTCATCCGCCATATTTTCATCTGACCTGTCCGTTCAGAATTAAAGTAGATGTACTTTCCATCCGGTGAATAATCAGGCCCATCGTCGAGCCCCGGCGCATCTGTCAGTCTCTTCTCTTCCCCGCCATCCACCGGTATTGTGTAAATATCGAAGTTGCCATCTCGCTCTGCGCAGTACGCGAGTGTTTTTCCATCTGGCGACCATCCGTGCCAGTATGATGGTGCAAGGTCCGTGATGAGTTTTGGTTCTCCTCCTTCACTCGATAGAATATAGATGTGTGACTTCCCGTCCTTGCTCTGGTCGCTGATCGCAAGAAGTTTCCCATCCGGAGAAAGTCCATGATCGTTGTTGCATTTGTCCGCGAAATCGGTGTTCAAAGATCTCGGTGTTCCGCCGGTCACGGGTATGGTATAAATCTTTCCGTCTTTGTTGTAAAACAGAGTCTTTCCGTCGCGGCTCCAGTTAGGCGCTTCAAAATGTTCCTTTGCCCGGTAGACAATTGTCCTAATTCCGGAATCTACGTCCACCGTCTCAAGTGTGCTTTCCAAAATCCTTTCGTCCATTGACACAGCTCCAGTTTGATTGAATCCAAGATCAGAGATGAATGCCGTTTCCGCAGTTGTCGAGTCGTGAGAACAGACGGCCAGACCGGCATAAACCTCGTCGGGCAATTGAACGGAGACAGTTCCGACCGGATAAGTTATGCCGTCCTTTGTCGCCGTCATGGTGAACTGATCTCCTGTCCGTTCTAACAATAAAGTGGCCGGTGCAGCAATCGGTGATTGCACCTCCATCGTCGCTCCGCCTTTGGTTGCCCTGTACTGCATGCAAATCAGTCCGACTCCATGGTCGACAGCATCTACATATGGATCGTCTTTGTCCAGACCCGCACGAATCATCCAGCCCGCTTTCCGATGAGGCTGTTTGCTTTCGTCGACCCAGCCGATGTCGGCTTTCAAAACAAGGTCTCCCTTTGCCTTGCGCCAGACATAAAAGAAGTCGTCTTCATTAAACCACATGTTGTTCCCATTGCCGGTAATGGTGTACGTTCCTTTTGCTGAATCATAGAGCACTGAGCCCGGTATCCTGACATTCCCGACATTTGCCTGTCCGGTAAAAATAGTATTCTGCCCACGGACAAGTCCCGATGCGAAAGTGAGCGATAAGGCAATGACTACTAAGAATATTTTCAACTTTCGATCTCCGACATTGCTCGAGAACAAAAATGAATTCATGCTGACTCTCCCGCTAGTTCTTGTTCCTGACGAGCTCAAGCATCGACACATCGTGTCCAGATACGACACCCCTCAATTTCTTCTTCGTCGTGCCGATGTCTTTATGCGTCCACAAGTTGTGAAGGGTATACTCGGCATTTTCAATACCTCTTCCTGAAAGGCTATCGGTGACCTGTTCCTTCAGGAAATCGAAGGAGACAGGTTTCGGCGTTGTGCCCCTATTTAGAAAACACATCGCCCAGTTCCCTTGCTCGAGAGGTTTGAACCAAATCTCTACGCTGTCGTTCGAAGAATACTTGAAGCCCTCTATGCCGAGAGAATCCTGATCGACCGCAATTACCTCTTTGTTTGTGAGAATATCCTTGGTCGCTTTGGTCATAGCGGTCAAATCGTTTCCTGCAATCAACGGGGCAGCCAGCATGCACCACATCGAGAAATGCGCGCGGTCTTCGCTATTCGTCATACCGTTGCCGACTTCCAGCATATCGGGATCGTTCCAGTGACCGGGTCCGGCATACTTTCTCAGACTGTCTTGCTGATCCAGGATTGACAGAACACTTAACTGTATCCATGTGCCATGATCTATGTTTTTTTCGAAGTTGGCTGAGATGTCTCCGGTCGTCCGCCACAGGTTGCCGACCCCCTTTCCCCATTCCCACGGTCTACTCGTACCCCACTCGCAGATGCTGAACACCATCGGCCTTCCTGCAGTGTACAGCGCATCCCGCATCGTCATGTAAGCACCGAGCTGGCACATTCCTTCCGTGTTGCACCAATCATACTTCAAATAATCGATCCCCCATTTTGCGTACATGAGTGCATCCTGATATTCGAATCCCCGGCTGCCTGGTTTGCCCGCGCAGGTCTTATATCCGGCATCCGAGTATATTCCTAATTTCAATCCCTTGGAATGGACATAGTCCGCGAGAGCCTTCATGCCGTGGGGGAACCGCGCGGAATCCGGATGAATGAACCCTAGACTATCTCGCTCGCCGTGCCAGCAATCGTCGATATTTATGTAAACGTACCCGGCGTCTCTCATGCCCGACACAATCATGGCGTCCGCCATATCGCGAATCATTTGCTCATTCACATTGCATCCGAATTTGTTCCATGTATTCCACCCCATCGGCGGCGTAAGAGCGATATCCTCGAATTGCTGTGAGTGAGCGTTTCCGAACAATAGAAAGGCGACCGACAAAACTAATCCTGTGAGTAAAGATTTTTTCATGTTTGTTTCCTCCATTTGCGATTGTGGTTAATCGGGAAAATGATTTCCCTGATGATGAGGCGCATATCTGCTGGATCCGATTGCATACACTTCGATTAACAAACTTGAGTTCTATTTCCCGAGAAGGATGTTGTCAATTTTCTTAAGTTCCTCGGAACTGAAAGATAGATTATCCAGCGCTTTCACAGCATCATCGATCTGTTCAACTCTGCTTGCGCCGATCAACGCCGTTGTTACTTCATCATGGCGAAGCACCCACGAAAGCGCCATCTGAGCGAGAGACTGCCCGCGGACCTTTGCCATCTCATTGAGCCTGCGAACTTTCCCGACCTTCTCCGCGGTGACCTGCTCCGGTCTCAAGAAACCGGTCGGCTTTGATGCCCGGGAACCTGCAGGAATTCCTTCAAGATATTTGTCTGTCAGGAGCCCTTGTGCAAGCGGCGAAAAGACAATGCAGCCCATCCCGTGTTCACGCAAAACTCTCAACAGGCCATCCTCGATCCAGCGTTCGAACATGCTGTATTTCGGCTGGTGTATCAGAAGGTGAGTTCCTATCGAATTCATTATCTGTTCCGCTTCCCTGGTCAGCTCTGCCGGGTAATTTGAAATCCCGGCATACAGGGCTTTACCGCTGTGTACGATGTCATGCAATGCTCCTATCGTTTCTTCGAGCGGAGTATTCGGATCGGGTCTGTGATGATAAAAAATATCGACGTATTCCAAATGCATCCTGCGCAGACTCTGGTTCAAACTCGCGACAAGAAACTTCCTCGAGCCCCAATCGCCGTAAGGTCCGGGCCACATTCCATAGCCGGCTTTTGAAGAAATGATCAACTCGTCACGGTAGCCGTGGAGATCATGCCTCAAGATGTATCCCATCGTTTCTTCTGCAGAACCCGGAGGCGGGCCATAATTGTTTGCCAGATCGAAATGCGTAATTCCCAGATCAAACGCTCTTCGCGCCATCGCCCTCGAATTCTCAATCACATCAACACCGCCGAAATTATGCCAGAGCCCCAGAGAAATTGCGGGGAGATCGATCCCGCTTCTCCCGCATCTGTTGTATTTCATTTTTTCATAACGATGTTCATTTGGCAAGTACATTTTTAGCTCCGTCGATTTAAAGTTTGAACCTCAAAAACCTTGTCATCTCAATGTTTCTTCTTTAATAGTCTTGACTTGCTGGTCTTTTATTCCAGGACTTTGGTATATACCCAGGTCCGAGACGTCTTTGAAAACAACCATCCCGGCATCGCCTGTTCGTTCTGCGGTAACGTGGTTCATATAGATTCCCTTTACATCGTCAAAAACAAGTGCAGGTCGCTGATCCGGACTCAACAATTTGAATTGAACATCTCTCACTTGGATATTTGAGGCGTGGCGGACGAACAATCCGTAAGCGGGTGCCGCGCCGAACATACCGGGCTCCGGATATTTCTCTTCCTCCTCCGGGATTTCTCTTCCAGCTTGCTCTTTGGTCCCGCCGCCTTTGTAGTAAATGCTGATGTTGCTCAACTCAACATCCTTAATATCATGGCCCGGCAGACCCGCGATTGTGCAGGAGTGCATGGAATCCGCGCCGTAAACAACTATGTCACTTATCTTGATTCTTCTTATCTCACCAATTGAGGTCCCTTTGGGTCCGCGCATCCGTGCACCGAGCCTCAAGAAAATTGGATCGTTGACTATATCTCTCATTGTGATATCGCTGATGGTTACGTCTTCAAGGTGCGCTCCATCGACGCTCTCCAGCGCTAATCCTCCGCAGTAATCGAACACGCAGTTGGTGATCGTAATATTTTTGAAGCCTCCGTTCGACTCGGTTCCGAACTTGATTCTGCCGGTCGGATGGTATCCATACTTTTCGCTGTTGACACGCTCGTAGGTTCCGTCCAGGAGTGTTCCCTCATCATAGCCGCTCACCTGGCAATTCGTCACTGTGACGTTCTCAGTCGAACGTGCATATCCGAGTGCATACGAACTCTTCAGGCATAGGGCGTCGTCGTGAGGTGAATTTACGAAGCAATTGGAAACTCTGACGTTTCTACAGCAGTCGATATCTATTCCGTCTCTGTTGGTGTCGATCTTGAGATCGTCGATCGTCAAGTTATCGACACCCGTGGCCAGGATCGCGAACCATCCGCCATGAACTATTGTCAAGTCCCTGATGATGACGTTCCGGCACTCGTGCAGACTGATCGACTTGTCCGCAGCCCTGCTATCCTTTACCCAGTCTTTGACCAAACCTCTGCCGTATATTTTTCCCGCCCCAATGATAGACACGTCTTGGATGCTGTCTCCCCAGATCAGCGCGTTGTGCCAATGGCTGTGACCGTAATCCTGGAAAATAGTATTAACACTCTCCTCCGCCTGGTCATAGTTAACCTGCGGGCTGTCAGATGTCGCTATGATAGCTGAACCTCGCGCGAGATATAAAGTGACGTTGCTTTTCAGTCGAATGGATCCCGAAATGTAATCTCCGGCAGGAAAATAGACCGTGCCTCCACCGGCATCTGACGCGGCAATTATCGCTGCGTTGATTGCTTTAGAATCGGTTGTATGTCCGTCACCCGTCGCGCCATAATCTTTTACACTAAAGTAGGTTTTTGTTCGCTGAGAGAATGCTGCAGAGGAAAGGACAAATGATATCAGGACAAAAGCCGGTAATTCTTTTTTCATTATCCCCGTCATCTTAATTCTCCTTTATCAAACGAAAGTAAAAAGATAATCCATCATTCCGAATCTTCATCATGTCTTTTCTCAATTCCGGCTTCTTGCCTCTCACCTCTGATATCTCCACCAGCACTCGTCAAAATATTCTTTCCCGTCAATGATTGCAACAGCCTTCACGTAATTAGAACCCTTATTCAAGCTGACGTTGTTCCAGAAGAAGCGATGATCTCCGCTCGCAATTTTTCCTGCCGACTTCCCGTTCACGAACAGCTCCGTTTCTTTTGCATTCGAGTAAACCTCGACGGTAATCATGCTCGTATCTCTCACCATGAACCTCTTGCTGTTGATGTGGACCATCGGCTCCGGATTCCAATTTACTTTGTACCAGTAATATGAGTCTTTCTTTGTTTCATGATCCTGTGAGATGATTCCTTTGTCATTTATTCCCGGCTGAAACCCTTCCCTCCTCGAGTCGGATGCAAAATCAAACATATTCCAGAGTGTGGAAAACCATATGAACGGCCTTGACTCGATTGCTTTCCAGCTCACTTCGTGGAGATATGTCTGATACTCTTCGGGGTGCCATGGTCCGTCCGGGCGAGGCTGCTTCGGATTTTCTTCATGCTGGTAAACACTTCCACCGCCGCCGTACTCGCTTAAACCAATCGCTCGATCGGGATGTTCTTTATGATATGTGTCCAGGTACTCTCCAAGATCCTGGGCTTTGCCGCGATACCATCCGAAATATTGGTTCAACCCCAAAACACTGGTTACGGAATTGGCGGATCCTTCATCGTTCGATGCAGCGGTAGTGAGCCGCGTGACATCTTCATCTCTCGCCAGGCTGTCGAGTTTTTTTATAAGCTCTAATGGATCGGGACCTTTCACATTGTGTATTTCATTGAAGATCCCCCAGAAAAGAACGGAGGGATGATTGTAATTCTGGCGGATCAGTTCAATCAACTGCTTCTTTGCATTTTCCTCAAACAACTCTGAGCTGTCGATTTGATTCACGATGGGTATTTCAGTCCATACGACAATCCCGTTTTTGTCGCAGAGCCGGTACATTTCCTGATCGTACTGGTAATGAGCGAAGCGTACCATGGTGGCACCGATGTCGACGATATACTTCATCTCCTGCATTCGATCCTCGCCGGTGATCGCTCTGCCTTTATCCTTTTTGTCTTCGTGAAGGGCGACTCCGTGCAACTTGTATGGTTTGCCGTTTAAAATAAATCCTTTCTCGGGATCGACACTGTAATAACGCAGACCCAGCGGCTGATCGACCCGGTCGACCAATTCATTATCCCGGTAAACCGAGACAACAACTTTATAGAGATACGGGTCAATTCGCCCGTTCCACAAATGCGGCTTGTCAATTTTAAATTCGTTCGTGAAATCCTTGTTGCTGTTTCCCGGGATCTCAGTCCTTCCGGTGGAATCAGACACAAGATTACCTTCAGCATCGTACACCGATGTTCTAACAGAAACAGTCTCAGCCTTCTTTGACTCATTGGCTAACTTCGCCATTACGGATATTTTTGCCGAAGTATCGGAGACTTCATTCTGACTGATATAAACGCCGGGCGATCCGTAATCTGACAATGAGATGTGGACATCATTTGTGACAATCAATTTTGCAGTGCGATACAACCCGCCGTCCATGGTGAAGTCTGCGCTGAGCGGCGGTATCTTGAATTTGTCGGAGGTTTGGGGTGATGTGTTGTCAACTTTGACAGCAATGAAATTACTCCTTCCGGGAATCAAGAAATCGGTAATATCAAAGACAAAAGCCGCGAAGCCGCCACGATGCTCGCCGACAAACTTGCCGTTGACGTATACGTCCGCGATCATGCCTGCCGCCCCAAATCTTACGAAAACTCTTTTGCTGGAGTATTCTTCTGCAATGAGAAGACTCTTGCGGTACCAACCGGGACCGCGATAATAATTGCCGCCGTCCTGTCCATCAAGATTATTCCATGTGTGCGGCAAGCACGCTTTATCCCAACCGGAATCGTTGAAGTTTGTGTTCTGCGCGCCGGGGAAGTCGCCCTTCGAAAACTTCCAATTGTCATTGATAGGAATCTCAATTCTTGGCGGAACTTCTGCAACTCCAAGGTTCATAAAAAGAAGAACACAGATCGGTAAAAATCTATTCATACTAGCTACCTTTCGACGGCGCTCATCAATTCTGCAAGACTGAATCTTGATAAGACTCAAACGAAGAACTACATTATGCAGGTAAAATGTCAGCAGCAACGAATAATGCCTGAGTACTTGTTAACATAGCGTTCTAAAATTCCAAATATTTTGTAATGTAATCAAGTACAGTAGCCGAAAGAATTTTCTAAATTTGCGCCAGGTTACCGGATCTCTAACTCAATGAGAATCAAGCATCGGAGGCAATCCATCATGCGTGAAAATTTTGCCATCGGGTCTAAGATACCATGGATGATTTCTTTTTTTATCATTATCTCAGTTTCAATCTCCCAGGATGCTTTGACGCAGAGCAGCTACACATGGAAGAGCGTAGCAGCCGGAGGCGGCGGATTTGTTCCCGGCATAATTTATCATCCCGCAGCTCCGGGGCTTGCTTACGCGCGAACAGACATCGGCGGCGCATATCGATGGGATAATTCCACAAATCGATGGATACCGTTGACCGATATGATGAACAGAAGCACTTACGATTACATGGGCATCCTGTCAATCGCTGTTGATCCAAAGGATACAAACCGCGTCTTCATGGAAACAGGCCAATACACACAGTCGTGGGCGGGATACGGAGCTTTACTATCTTCAACCGATCGTGGCAATACATGGTCAATATTCACTCTCCCGATGAAGGTCGGCGGAAACGAGGACGGACGCGGATGCGGCGAGCGACTGCAGGTCGACCCCAATGTTGACTCTATATTCTTCATGGGAACATCTTCCTTCTCCGGGACAAGTCCCTCCCAGCCTGGACTTTGGAAATCAGCCAACTCCGGAGCATCATGGTCGAGCGTTTCCTTGTTCACTCCTAAGAATGTGAATTTCGTCCTCTTTGATCCTTCAAGCTCTTCTCCCGGGAATCCGACACAAAGGATATTTGTGGGCGCGGCTGATACCAGCGGCAAAAGTCTATATGAGAGCACAGACGGCGGCGGAACATGGACTATCGTTTCCGGACAACCGCAAGGCGTTATGGCGATCAGGGCCGTCATCGCAGACAGCCTCCTTTACATGACGTTCGCAAATTACCAAGGCCCAAACGGCGCGACCGCAGGATCCGTCTGGAAATACAACGTAAGCACCTCTGCCTGGACAAACGTTACTCCAGCTCCAGCACCACCAGCCCAGGGTGGGTATAGTGGCATATCATTATATCCCAAAAATCCGAATTATATTATCGTCAGCACACTCGATTGCTGGTCTCCTATGGACGAAGTCTACCTGACGACGGATGGTGGAACACACTGGACCGGCAAGCTTCGAAGTGCGAACTTGAATCACAGCTATGCTCCTTATACAGCAAGCGGGAACCTTAAACCGCATTGGCTTGCTTCGATTGCGATGGATCCTTTCGACTCAAGCAGGGCAGTGTTCGGGACAGGATATGGAATCTGGGCTTGTGATAATCTCTTTGCGTCGTCGCCAACATGGCATTTCAAAGACCAAAATTTGGAGGAGACAGTTCCATTCGAAATTATCAGCCCTCCCTTCACAAACTTGCTTTCTGCGATGGCGGACTATGATGGCTTCAGACATGACAGTCTCGGCGTTCCGCCTCCGCAAGGAAGATGGAATCCTCCGAAAGGCACAACATATTCAATTGCCTTTGCCGGAAAAGTCCCATCGAAAATAGTCAAGTCGTACAACAACACAAACGGGTCATCGCCCTACGCTGCCTATTCTATTGATGGCGGCACAACATGGAATGATTTCACCACGTATCCAAGCGGAACAACCGCCGGAGGCAGCTGGGGCCAGCTCTCGATCACAATATCTGCAGATGGAAACACGATCGTGTGGTCACCGGCAGGCGCATCTATGTCTTACAGCACTGACAACGGGAAAACGTGGACTGGCTGCGGCGGAGGAGTGCCGTCCTCCGTGCAACCAAAGGCCGACCCGGTAAATCCCGAGAAGTTCTACGTTTTTGATGCGACCTCGATGGGGCAAATTTGGGTTTCCACCAACGCCGGCAAAACATTCTCAAAAGGCGCCGGAGGTCTACCAACGGTGCCGAGCTATCAAGCACAAGACGGACTTATAACCACCGTGCCGGGCATTGAAGGAGATTTGTGGATATGTACCGGCAGCGGAGGGTTACACCACTCAACAAACTCTGGATCATCCGTGTCGAAAATGAGCAGTGTTAATACTGCCTGGCTGTTAGGAGCAGGTAAATCCTCAACGCCAGGAGGATATCCGGCACTTTATCTGTGGGGGATCATAAACGGGACCCTCGGCATCTTCCGTTCGGATAATACAGGCGCGTCATGGATCCGAGTAAACGATGATGCTCACCAATTTGGCTATCTGTATTATGTGACGGGTGACCCGAGAGTATACGGAAGATGTTATGTCTCGACCGGAGGTCGCGGAATTCTTTACGGCGAGCCGGCGAACAGCGACACAACTGACAACCCGACGACGATCAACTTCGCTCCCGCACCCGGCGACAGCTTGAGACATTTTTATCAGAACCTCTCAGTTTCCTGGTCAAGGTCTTTCGATCCGCTGGGAAAACCAGTTACTTATGTAATGCATTTTTTTGGGCCGGGTGTGGATACGACCTTCACGACCGTCGACACAACCGACACATTTTCTGTCGGCAACATCCAGCCATTAAGCAACTATGTTCTTACAGGGTTCGCCACAAACGGATTCGACACGACCGCTTCTGCAAACGCTATTGGGTTTGTCACGGCGTCTTCGTTAACCGAGGTCAGGCAGGCGCCGGGAATTCCGGCAAGCTTTGCGCTGTATCAAAATTTTCCGAATCCATTCAACCCGACCACGATAATTCGCTATCAACTTCCGGCTGCCAGCAGTGTCACACTGAAACTTTACGATGTACTTGGGAGAGAAGTCGAGACCTTGGTGAACGGAGTTAATAAGCCAGGGAAACATGAGGTTAAATTCGACGGGACCAAATTTGCGAGCGGAGTTTATTTCTGCACTCTAAACACCGGGAGTTTTATCCAATCAAGAAAATTAGTCCTGCTGAAATAGGATTGTCCGGCCCGCGATATCAGTGTTTCGGAGTGAATCGAACCACCTGATTGTGCATCGGTCGTAGCGTTCTCAAATAAGAGTAGATATCGCCCAAATCCCCTTCTGTCATCCCGGCAAACGATGTCATCGGCATCACCGTGTTGTATTCGTTCGGTGCCACCGGGATATTGCGCGAACTGTCCGACGAAAAATTCTTGAAATACTTAACAAACTCATCCTTGGTCCATCGCCCGATCCCTGTTTCATCATCGGGAGTGATATTGGCAGATCGAACGATTCCTGCAGGTAAAATAAAATCCATTCCGCCCGCAAAGTCCATCCCTTTTATCGGCTCACCTTTGTCAACCGGAGTGTGACATCCGCTGCATGATGCCATGGTCGTAAGGTATTCTCCGTAGATCACTGAGTCGGACTTGTCGATCGGCCGACCGGGGTTATAACTCCCGAATGGGATCGTTTTCACCAGCAAGTTCATCGGGAAATCCAAATGGCGCTCAGGAATTTTACTCTCGACAGGTTTGATGGTGCGGAGGTACGCGACTATCGAGTAAAGGTCCTCGTGTCTCATATAATTAAAATCCTGATACGGCATTATCGGAAACAGTGCCGTTCCATCTTTTGAAACTCCCGTTGTTATTGCCCTGATTAATTCGCCGTCCGTCCAACCGCCGATTCCCGCCGGAGTTATGTTCTTCGCGTAAACCGTTCCGGGAACTCCTGCCGTAACCTTATCGAATACCTCGCCGCCTTCGCCTTCGGTTCCAGGAATTACCGGGCCGGAAAATTTTGTCCAGTCACGCTCCGAGTGGCAATCGAAGCAACCTGCGACATGCCTGACGAGATATTCACCTCGTGCAAGCCTCGCAGACGTAAGTTCAACTTTGATATTCGGTACGGGCTCGGCCTTGGGGAACGACAGATTGAAATAAACGAGGCCGATTATTATCAGGGCGGCAATTCCTCCGACTACCGCCCCGAAAATCTTAATGAATTTTCTCATTTAGTCATTTGTCGTTCAAAAAGCCAATCAATGAATGACAATAACTACTTCCCTTTTTCTCACTTCATCAACACAAATTTCTTCATCGACACAAATTTTTCGCCATTATTTCCAATCGCTACGATCCGGTAGAAGTACATTCCACTCGCAAACATGTCCATGTTCACGACCTTGGTGAACCTTCCGGCATTCATTGTTCCATAGTTGTTCTCAAAAACTCTCTGTCCAAGAACGTTGTAAATATCCAGTGTCACCGTCGATTGCGCCTTCAGGTCGAACTGTATCGTGGTAGTCGGGTTGAACGGGTTTGGATAGTTCTGGTAAAGAGCGCAGGCATTCGGAACATCCACTGTAGCGGAAAGTGTAGACAAGTCTTTCGTTACTCCGCCTGTCGAAACACTTTGAATCTTATACTGAAATGTTGAGCCAGAAACGACATGGTAGTCGGTAAAATCATAACTTCTTCCGGTGCTACTCGTGCCGAGGCCGCGAAGACTGTCGTTGCTCGTGTAGCTCGAAATGAGTTTGAAGGTGGAAGTATTTGGATCCTCGCGGAGAATGTTGAATCCCGCGTTGCCGACCTCAGACTGCGTCTTCCATGAAATCATCACGGAGCCGACATCTGTCGTAGCAACAAAATCCGTCGCCTGAACAGAAAGGGAGTGATCCGTTGGGACGAACGAGAACGTGAGCCCATCGGAGGGGGGCGTTTTTACGGAATCAATTTCCGTCACTGAGCTTGCCGTTGCTGAAGTGCTCATGCCGCTCAGCGATATGAATTCCCCCAGGGAATCGACAAGCCCGATACTAGTACCCGTGTCATACGCGTCGAAAGCGACGGAGGAATCAGGTCCCGGCTGGTAAATAAATTGGATCTCGCCCGTTGTCTCGTAAAGCTTAACCTGGAATGAAAGCTGGTCAGTTGCATTAGGGCCGACGGAGTTCCCATAACCGACAACCTGGCTCCACTCAACCGTGAATATTCTATTGGGAGCACTGCCATCTGTCTCATAATAGATATGATTATTTACGATAAGGTCTGCATCCAACGGCGTGATGAACGGCAGCATTCTTGTATCCGCGTCTGCAAGGGTATCGGCGTATTTGTAAAGTGAATCGTTTCTAGAGAGTGGGTTAAAGGAAAGCCACCCGTTTGACGACGCGAAGACATAGGAATACGGGTTTCCACCGAAATAGAATGCGAAGCCGATCGGCAGCGCGACCGATACCCCTTCGTCATAATCAAATACCTCAGGAATCGTATCTCCAGTTGAAGTGATACTGTTGAACGATCCAGTCGAAGCTGTGAAATTGAATTTACTTAGAAAGTCAGATGGTACACGTGGTCTGGTTCTCAAGACGGACATGACTCCGGGATGCGAATGTCTTTTGACTGAAGACGGGAAAGCAAAAACGTTCGTTCCGATCACAATTGAAATAATCGAAGTAAGGAATATGCATTTGTAGAATTTGCTCATTTTACCCTCCATTATCTTGGTTGTTGACGGTTGCGATCGAAATTGGAAGCAATGTTCCGATTTCAAAGGAACTTAATGCTTGCATCAATCGATCTCATATGGAATTGGAGAGTCAGTGGGATGAAACAAACTCTATGTAACGAATGGTCCCTAATTCCCTTCTGCTCCGCTGCTCTCCAGAAATCATCAACTTTCTTTTTCATCGCTCCCTAGCCAGTCTGATGCGGATGAAGTTCCCACTTACTCTTCAATTATGCTTAAGACAAATTGGGCGGAGGTCTTTAGGCCCCGCCCGTTTTAGACGAAATAATATATTTTATGAGTTTCACTTTATCAACATCAGCTTTCCCGCAGGGCGGGATTTGATCCTGTGGCACCAGGATTCAACTTTACCACTTGCCTGCGCTAAAACTTCGGCGCAGGCCAAAAATTTTTTCCTCTACTTTATCAGCATTAGCTTCTTTACGTTGTCGAACTTCTGTCCGTCATTTCCTTGCGCTGTGATATGGTAGAAGTAAACTCCACTGGCAAACCTGTCCATGTTCACGACTTCGTCGAATCTTCCGGCATTCATGCTGCCGTAGTTCTCCGAATACACTCGTTGACCCAGAACATCATAGATCTCCAGAATAACCATCGATTGCTCCTTGAGGTCGAACCGTATCGTAGTACTCGGGTTGAACGGGTTCGGATAGTTCTGGTATAATGCATAATTCTTCGGTACATCTACGGTAACGGTGAGAGTGGATAAGTCTTTAGTCGTTCCGTTTGTCGAGACACTCTGGATTTCATATTGATACGTAGAACCGGAAATTATTTTGTCATCCGTGTAATTGTAGGCTCTTCCTGTGCTGCTGGTCCCGAGACCCCGGAGGCTGCCGTCGGCGATGTAACTTGCCAGCAGTTTGAAAGAACTTGTTCCTGGGTCTTCGCGAAGTATGTTGAATCCTGCATTATCAACTTCAGATTGCGTGTTCCATGACAGAGTTACGGAATTCATGTCGGCGGTCGCAAGGAAGGCGATTGCCTGGACGGGAAGAGAATGATCTGGCGGGGCAGTTTGCAAATAGGGAAATCCACTGTTGGTGTTTGAATTTATCGCCCATGTGTTCGTGAAATCCCAGCTGGCGCCGGTGAAGGTCGATTCCGTTTTCATATTTGATGTTGTTTCGCCCGTTGCGCCCGTCGTAGGATAGCCCTGGATCCCGGTAGATCCGGAAGAGTCTGTGTCCCAGAAGTTATTGGTGACCGAGCCAAGATAGTTGTATCCGATGAGACCGCCAGTAGCGGTTGAGGATCCACCTGTGATGGTGTTAGCACTGTAACAGTATTGAACGGTGCCACTGTTGTTTTCACCCGCCAATCCTCCCACGTCAGCACTACTGCCGCCCTGAACGCTTCCTCCTATAGTGTAACAGTTTCTTATCGATCCATTATTATCACCTACCAACCCGCCAACGGGGCTGCTACTCGAGGTGCAGGTAACGTTTGCGGAGCTGTAGCTGTCCTCTATGGTTGTTCCTGAGCTGCTTATACCAACAAGACCGCCGATGTTTGATCCACTGCTGGATGTTATAGTTCCAGAAGTGGAGCACCCGTTAACGGTGGTGGTCCCGCCATTGCCATCCGGAAACGCGAGCAAGCCACCAACATACGCGTTGGTTCCATTCGCAGTGATGCTCTCGCTAACAAGCACGATATTTTTTAGAGTCGCCGAAGCGGTATAACCGAACATCCCTCCTAAAGTACTCGTATTGTTTTCATGTAGGCCCGATATTAAATAACCTCCTCCATCGTAAACGCCTTTGAAAGGGTTAGAAAGCTGCGAAGTCCCGATCGGTCCAAAGCCAGCATTTGAGTTCCAACCCGAGGTCGGCGACGCATCTATGTTCGCTGTCTGTTTGAAGTAATCGTTCGCATCACTCCATGCGGTGTCATTGTTCGCATCCTGAAGCCAAGCGAGGTTGTCAAGATTTGCTATGTATAGTGTGTCCCCATTTCGTGTGGGTGCTGTTTCTGTCTGTGCCAGAGTTGTCCGCGCAAATAACGGGATAAGCGAAATGCTTGCAGCGCTGATCAAAGCAACGACCAATGTTGCAGCTAACTTGTATATACTTCTTCTCATTTCTCCTCCTCGAGAATTTTCGTTCGAATGGCAATTGATTTTCTAAAACTGGATGGGGTTAAGATGTGCCGTAACGTTTACACAGTGTTCTCCTCCTTCACGTTAATTTCCAACTTTTGAATTGCGTATTAAGTTCCCGGTGTCCCCTGGGAAAATTTTCCGAGATTACTGACTGACTCTGGACAGAGACGTTTGCTCCATTTGACTCAAAGTGCTTTCCGAAAGCTCTCAAAACTGGCAGAGCTGACGATCCAAGGCCCCAAATCGACCTTGAGATCTTTCCAATTGACGTTCCGATGGCTCCAATTGGCAATTAGATGGTTCCAATCAACAATACGAAACTTCCAATTAGCAATACGACGGATCCAATACACGATACGATGTTTCCAATTGTCAATCCGATACTTCCAATCGCTCTTTCCGCGGGGCCTTCCGTGAAGCTACTTCACTTCATCAACACCAGCTTCTTTATCGAAACAAACTTTTGTCCATTATTACCGATGGCAGCGATTCTGTAGAAGTACACTCCGCTTGCGAACCTGTCCATATTCACCACCTCGTTGAATCTTCCGGCGTTCATCGCTCCGTAATTGTTCTCAAGTACCCTTTGTCCAAGTACGTTATAGATATCCAGAGCCACCGTCGATTGTTCTTTCAAGTCGAACCTGATCGTGGTCGATGGATTGAACGGGTTTGGATAGTTCTGGTAGAGCGCGAAATCCTTCGGGATTGCTACACTAACCGTAAGCGTATCTATATTTTTTGCCGCGCCGCTCGTGGAAACGCCCTGAATCTCGTACTCGTATGTGGAACCGGCCGTTACATGGTCATCTGTGAAGTTATAAACCTTCCCCGTGCTGCTCGTACCTATACCTCTTAAGCCGTTATTCGTAATGAAACCGGCAATCAATTTAAATCCGTTTGTCCCGGAATCTGCACGAAGGATGTTGAATCCCGCGTTGTCGACTTCCGACTGGGTCTGCCATGTCAATGCAACAGAGCTGTAGCTCGCCGCGGCTTTGAACGAAGAGACTTCTACCGCGAGCGAATTATCTTTGACGACAAGCAACGCAGGGTTCGATGTTGCAGACGAAACGCCGTTGGTGAAGACCGCCCTGTACTCGTAGCCGTTTTCAGTTATCGACGCGACGAATGAATAAGTTGTACCGGTTGCACCGGGAACATTGGTCCATGTCGTACCGCCATCCGTACTCACCTGCCATTGCACGGTCGGAGCGGGATTGCCATTTGCGGCTGAGGTGAACGAGGCGCTGTTGCCGACAACTACCGTATCGTTTGCAGGGTTTGTTGTAACAGTGGGAGCAAAATCCACCGTCAATATCGCAGCATTACTGTTCACCGAGCTCACGGTGTTCGTGAACACTGCCCGGTATTCTTTTCCATTGTCGGTCGATGCAGTGGTGAACGAATAAGTCGTACTCGTGGCACCTCCGATGTTATTCCATGTCGAGCCGCCATTTGTGCTCACCTGCCACTGGACTGTCGGTGAAGGACTTCCACTGGCGGCTGAGGTGAACGAGGCACCCTGGCCGGTATTCACGGTCTGGTTAGTTGGCTGCACGGTAACGCTCGGGCCGACATTCACAGTGATCGTCGGCGAAGTCGTTGCCGTCCCGCCGTCAACACTTGCTTGCGCACTGCCGTTGCTTCCAGCGGTTCCACCAGCTGTGAACGTTGCCGTCGCGATTCCGCTTGAGATTGAAGTTTGTTGGTTCGAGAGCGTGCCAAGTACAAGGCTTCCCCATGAAACACCAAGCCCGCTCAACGCACTCAAGTTGCTCGCGGAAATTGTCGAGCCGGCAGAGTTTGTAAGAAAGCTCGCCGTAAGCTTTGTTGTATCACCTGAATTGATTGTTGTCCGGGCAGCAGTGTTTGTCAATTTTAAGTAAGGAGTAGCCGTTACACCAGCGCTTATGCCCGTCGCTCCTGAATTACTTGCCCACCAATCATTGGTCGCGGATACCGTGCCACCCCCGGTGACGTTAATGTTCGCATCGGATGTGGCACTATTACCTGAGAAACGGCAGTAGTTGATATTAGCCGTGCCGCCATTGGAAAAGATTGCTCCCCCGATGCCACCCGTTCCACCGGCGGAGTTGCTTGTAAAGGTACATCCGGTCATTGTAAGCGTTCCGCCTTCTGAGACAAAAATACCGCCGCCTTCCCCTTTATTCGTCCCCGCCGAAGCAAAGGTGTTGTTTGAGAATACAGTATTCGTGATACTCACGCCAGCTCCGCCCACTATAGTGTTGTCTATTTGTAGGCCGGCGCCCTGCCCACTTGCACTACTCACATTGATTGTATTGTTTGAAAAGGTACAACCTGAAATCGTCAGTGTCTCAGATGTTGCGAACGGAGCAAAGGACACGCCTGCTCCCGTCGCGTCACCACCATAAGTGTTCGTGACAAGCGTATTTGACGAGATGGTACAATTGGTAAGCGTTAAATACCCGCCGTCCATCTCTACACCACCAGCTACCGGCTCCTGAGTTGAAGCGTCACCGTATGCAGTATTATTTTGGATGGTGCAGTTCGTTAACGTCAAATGATCTGACGTACCGGTACCTCCATTTCCATCTATGATCCCTCCGCCACCGAAGCCATCGGCTTTGTCTTTGCCGTTTTCAATTGTCACTCCAGTAATGGTGCACGCAATTCCGCCGCCGATGCTGGGATCAATGTCGAATATGCGGTTTGTTCCATCCGTTTGATTAATGATCGTAGAACCAGCACCTGCACCGTTTATGGTCGTAGTAGTCGGCGTGCTTATCGCGCCAATCTGAATTTCACCAAGAGTAAGGTTATACGTACCAGATCCGACGCTGACCGTGGTTCCTGAATGGTAGTCGGCATACTCTATCGCCGAACGCAGTGAAATATTTCCTGAGCCATCATTTGCGGACGTACTTGGACTCGAAGCATGAGTATCGCTCGTCGTATTGACGGCGACCGTTGCTGCGAATAATGCACTTCCCGCCGCACCGATGGAAATGAAAATAATTACGGCCGCGAACCAGGCAAAGATTAAACAGGCATCCTTTCTTTTGTCGGCAGCAGCAATCCTCTCAGAATCACACTTTGAATATGGTATCAACTTTCCAAACATCATCAGCTCTCCTTAATTAAGAAATCCTCCTCAAGACACCCAAGCGCCGATCGTGCCGGCACCATGTGCTTCAAGTTTCGTTAGCAGAAAGAAAATCAACTAATCATGGGCGTTGGGGAAATATCCCACTTAGGCAGATAATGAAGGTCACTGCGAGATAAGGCTGCCTGTTTTCGTGGGGCAGGCTGCCGCCAACGGAGGAGACGATTTGCGTTCCTGATTTCCCGAGTTGGACGAGAGACGCAGTGTCATCCGTGTATAAATTCTCTGCAGTCCTTCCGTGAAGAATCTCAGCCCATGTGTTCCCTATGGGAGTCGTTTTATCTCCACCGCCGCCAACACCGAGCACCGCGTGGTTGTGAGCAGGCATCGTTGCAGAATCAATCGTCACCGATTCCACCCCGCCCGTTTCGCCGACAAATCTTTCAGTCAATCCGATTCCGGCCCCGGCGCACAACGGCGCACTCCCCTTCAAATTAGGAAGTTGGAAAATTGAAGTGCCGTTCCCTCCGAAATTTGTACCGAGAAGTGAGAATAGAGCGGTGTTTTGACTGATAGGCAAGAGCTGTCCGTCGCACGTCGCCCAATTCACCGGCGCGAAGTTTCCAGCGAACATTCTTATCTCACCTAAATATGGATCTGCCATAAAATCTCCTTGTATGCTTAGTTGCGAGACGGGAAGATCCCGTTAAGCGCGATAACGAAGTTGAGAGTTAAGAAAGGCGACATGTTTGTGTGCGGCTGGCCGCCAATCGTTCCGATCGCCGATCCGTTCATGTTGCCTGTGGGATTTGGATCATACGCGTTGGCTGTCTGAGTCGCCCACAAGTTGCTCGCCACCTGCCCTTTGTTGGGACTTGCCGAGCTTCCCCTCATGAAGTGCGTGTGACTCGGTATCTGCTGGGATGTAAGTGCAACACTTGCCACTCCGCCAACCTGCCCGATTGAATAGTTTGTCCCAAAATTATTTGTACCAACATGATATGGGACGAGGCCTTGAAGGTTTGGAAGCGCAAATGTACTTACGCCATTGCCTCCGAAAAACGTGCCGAGTATTGCGAACAAAGCCTGGTTCTGGCTGATCGCCATCGTCTGACCGTTGCATTGCGCCCAACCCCTCGGTGCAAAACCGAAGCTAACGATTCTAATTTCTCCGAGATAAGGTGATGCCATTGGGTCTATCTCCTCCTATTATTCATTTGCGCGAGCTCCTCTTATAAATCTACTGTTGTGTGGGATATGTCCCTTGCAGTGCTATTATGAAATTCACTACCTGGAACGGAATCATGTTTTCGTGAGGCAGACTCTGCCCACTTAATGTCATTGCAGCAGGATTCATTGCTGCATTTCCCGGCCTGTCGGTGTACACAGTCTCTGTCGCGACCGCCCACACGTTGCCGGACACAGTTGGCTGACTCGCCTTATTGTCACTCGCCATAAGCGTGTGGTTGTGCGCGCCGACCTGGTTTGCCGTCAAGGGAACAGCTTCCACTCCACCGTTCTGCCCCAGAACATAAACATTTCCAGGTTGATCTCTCCCCATATGAATTGGAACGCGGCCCCGCAAGTCCGGCAGGTTGAAAGTGGTTTGACCGTTGCCGCCGTATGTGGTGCCGATCAGACTGTAGAGTGCATCGTTTTCCGATATGTTCAGCGTAGATCCATCGCATAAGGCCCAACCAACCGGTGCAAAATTGAATCCGACCATTCTTATTTCCCCTAAGTAGGGAGTTGCCATTTCTATTTACCTCCTCTTTACTGATTTTTAATGAGTCGATTAAAAACTGCTTCGTAGATGAAACCGTCAAGATCTCGTCCCACCGGAACTATGAACATTTCGAACCCCCCAATTTTCGGATGATTAAAATTATATGCAGCTTGAGGAAGGAATATGTTCGATGAGCCGTGCAATGTGAGAGAAAAAGTTTCTTGAATCGCTGAAGTCTTGCGTTCCGACATCCCAGATAATTTGAGTGGGATTCTTACTTCCGATGGTAAGATTACTTCGAAATCGCTGTTCAGGGTTTCATGGAACTCTTTGTATGTGAGTTTCTCCGCGATAATTTCGTCAGTCATTGGTCTCCTTCTCTTTTATTCTAGGAGTTTATTGTCTCGGCAAAAAAAGTGGTTACGCTTGCAACGCGGTCTCTATCACCTTGTGATTTCTGTCTCTCGTCTTGACATGTTTGATTCCGAGTGAATTTCATCTTGAAGTATTTTACCCGGGCGATACTCCATCCTCGTATAAATGTTATCCGTACTCACCTCGACGAAACCGAGCCGCTCATACAAGATTCGCGCCCGGTTGTAGACTTCAACGTAAAGTGAGAGTACCAGGTTTTCTCTCTCGGCATCGGACTTGAGTTTTCGTATCAGCATTGTCCCGATCCCGAGATTCCTGCAGGAAGGAGATATCGCGATATCGATTACATGCAAATCCCCCGGAAGCCTGGTGGTCAGGACCCTCCCGGCGCGATTGTCGTCGACGAGAATAATCTTGTAGTCCATATGGGGGAACGCGGCTGAGTAGTGCCTGGTTTGTGCGTCGAACTGCATCCGAAGAAAAACTTCTTTCTCCTCCTCCGTCCAGGGGACGGCGGCAAGTTCCTCTTCGCGAGTACTGGAAAAGAGTTGAAATAGAAATTCGCCATCCTCCCCCCTCGCGTCTCGCAAGGTTACACTTAAGCGAGGCAAGAGTTCTGAAACAGATAAGTTCGGTGTATCCAATGACTCTAAGTTCTTCTCCAACTCAATTAATTACAAAATCTAAGTTCTTATAGTGTGAGAGTATGCAACCATGACAGCTTCGTGGTCTAAACCATCTTCGACCTGCTGACATTTGAAGCCAGACAATAGTTCCTATCTTCTACTCTCCAGTTAAATAACCGAACGGGGTAATTGGGTAATAAGTTCCCATCATACCCCGTAAATTCGGATTCGTTTGGATTCATATCATATGTAATGGATATGTAGAATCTATTTTCCCGTCGCATGACCGAGGAGAAAACTGAGGTTCGAATTAAGCTTCTTCACGGCGCCGGTGGCAAAACCGTGGCAGTTCATACAGGATCCCATGGGCTTTCCCTGTATGTATGTTTCCAGCACCGTGTTGGTAAGCTGAGGCGGAATCCCGAGGATGTCGCCGGGGCGGCTGTCTTCGGCATTGAGCCACTGAGTACCGATCAACTTATAATTTGCCCAGATGGTGCCTTTCAGTTTCTTCCTCCAGATTGCGTTCACCTTCTCCGTCGCATAGAAAATCGAATCGGCACGCTCGACCTGCGTACCGTACTTGCCATCGTATGCATACATCGAAGCATAAGGCGGGCCGGGAGACCACTTGTAGACTTTTTGCGAGTCGATCAGACTCGGCGGAGTATTCACGGGGCAATCCGTGCATCCCTGATTATAAAATGAATACCACATAGTATCTCCCGGTGTGACTGGAGCGGCGGGTGCGTTGTCGACCTGCTCGAACGTCGTCCAGATACCGTCACTTCCTTTTGTATCCGTATAGTGGTTCACATGAAATCCAACAAGTCCGACCAGCGCGTTGATGATAAGCGGTTTTCCATTCGTGGTATGCGAGCTGTCCATGTAGATCACGACCTGCTTAGTATAATATCGGGTCGGATCATCGCCCTTCGTGGTGTCGAGTATCCGCCATGCTGCCTTAATCTCCATAGCGCCCACCCTGCCGCCTTTATTGTGGGTAGTGTCGGAATAGAAACCGGTAGTGAACATTACCACCTTGCCGCTGTCAACGAATCTCTGTTGACCCGGGATGGTGTTGAGACGATTCTTTGTCGCATAGTTTACCCAATCCTTATTCACCCGGACTTCATACATTACAAAGTTCAGGTTGCGGTCTATCAGCGGATCCTGAGGAAGTGCCTGCAGATATCCGTTGATAGTGTCCGGGAGATCGTTCTTGAACATCATTGTGAGAATATCTTTTCCGTGGGCGTTTGCAAGAAGCTGAAGCTTCTTTGTGTGTGCGGGATTGAAGACATCTTTGGGGTCGGTGTAGAACTCCCAGACACGCGGCGCGCTGTTGCTCGATGTAAGCGATGGCATCGGAGTACCGTTCGGATTTGCAGGCCAGTTGAGAGCGACAAACAACTGCCACGAATAGTAATCGAATGTAGTCTGGCATTCGGCAGTGAGCGTCGAGTAGCCGTTCTGAAGCTGGACGAAATCCACATCATGCGGGATGAACGAGCTGAGCTTGTTCGGGTTGCCGGGCTGCGGGTTGAACGAAAGCGGGTGGCGCGTCCTGCAAAGCTGGACAGGCTTCTTCTCCGTGCCTCCGGTAAAGCCGCCGGCAAGCATAATAGTTACCAGGCACATCATAATGATATGAATCTGTTTCATTACTACCTCCTCCTTTTTACTTGAAGATCTTTTTTAAAGATTTGTATACTATGCGCATGCATTAATTTTCCTTGCTGATAATGACAGAGACAACTTCCCTTCGGAGTTCGGAAAACTTCCTGCAGCTGAAGTGAGAAAGGATTCGTGGTGATGCTGTAAAGAAGAAGTGTGGACATAGATCATTATCATTCCATTTGTCGACATGAATTAGAGTCATGTTTAATTTATCTCAGACTGAGTTCGCTTGGCAGAAATTGTTCCGGGTCAAAGGATTATGCCGGACTAAACGTAAACGAGTGACGGTCGAAAGATATCTCGAGGGATTTTTTGTACACAAATGAGGAAGCCGATTGCTGTAAGACAATCTGCCCTTTACCGGTATCGATTGTTACAATGGTTCCCGAAAGGCTCCATCTAGTTGCCGAGCCCCATCTCTCGTGCCGGGGGTTGTATCTGCCGCGGCCGGCGCTGCTGCCTCCATCTATGGAATAAGAGTATTCGCCGCCGCCGTCAGCACGGAAGGTCAGCGTTTCGACAAGCTTATAATCGAATGTCCACACCCCGTCTGAGTCAGGAATAGATCCGAAGTCATGGTCGGTCAATCTCAACGAATGCGTCGCGAGATAGTCTCTGATGCTTTGAACCGTGACGGTCGCAAGATCGAACCGCTGCTTGGACCCCATCGCCCTTAATGCAAATGAGGTCGTCTTGTCGACCTGAGTCGAGTAATCTTTGAGTCCGGTGACTTTGGCAACTCCTTCAATCTCTAGCTCTTTTGCGTTAGAGGCATCCCACGTAAGGGTC